>Ga0180438_10000809_pt1 | contig 57051 bp, 53 predicted proteins | sample SS_ome_12_FD_132455 | JGI IMG/M metagenome (GOLD analysis project Ga0180438, IMG submission 132455) | Hypersaline lake sediment archaeal communities from the Salton Sea, California, USA - SS_3_D_2 metaG | ecosystem: Environmental > Aquatic > Non-marine Saline and Alkaline > Hypersaline >... | reverse complement strand
ATTCTCGAGAGCGCTTCCGCAAGCCACTGCCACCCTGTCCCCGCCACGAGCAGCATCGCCTCCGCTTCCCGCGCAGCGAGGATCCTCATGACCTCCAGAATCGTTCCCCCGCCTTTGTTGTCCTCGACCCGTCCGTGAACGCCGTAATACCGTGAGGCCACGCCGACGGTAAGATGTCCTTGAGGCCAACGGCTGCGGAAGAAGCGTTTCGGGTCCGCACCCGCATGGATGACCCTCACCCTTTCAGCCGAGACCCCGTTCGATACCAGGTACTGCTTGCCGTCATTCGAGACCGCTGCCACCGCCTCTGCGCGCAAGTACGCGTCCGCGTTGCTCTCGAAGTCAGTCGCTCCCGGCAGCACGCCGTGCAGCGTGGTGACGAATCTCTTGTTCCAGCCTTTCTTCAGTGCGCTCTGTGCGTCCTGGGGCCTGAAGAAGTGGTAAAGGTCAGCTTCAGAAACAGGGTCCGCAGTGGTGGACACTTCGAAGATCTCCGAGGCCGCAATCTCCTTCGCCATCCGCCCGAATATCCATCGGTCCACACTCTTACCGACTATGTTGACTTTCCGCTTGGCCAATCAGATGCTCCATCCTCCCTGTCGGGAGGTCGTAGTGATGCAGGTACTTGAAGATGACCGTGTGAAGAAAGCGCTTCAGCAGTCCTGCGTCGGGGGTGAGTGCTGCGGGCACGATGTCTCTCAGCATCTGCGGGTCCGCCCCGCCCCGAACGTCCGTGGTCAATCCTCGGCCCGTATAGATGCTGTCGCCGAGAGTGATCACCCTCTTGCCGCACGACAGTGCCTCGAGCCCCAGGGTCGAGTTTATGGTCAAGACCGCATCAGCGTTCGTGATCGCTGACTGGGCGCTAACGTTCTCGAGCAATACGGCGTTCGACGTCTCCGCGATCGCTTCCCGCATGTCGTCGCTGACCTCCTCGTGCGGGTGCGGCTTTACGAGGACCACCCAGTCGGACATTCCTTCAAGCGCCGCGCACGCAAGCCGCACCAAGTCGTCCTTGTCGTCCAACAGCACTTCGGGATAGTACATCGTCGCATCGGCGGTGGTTTGGCAGGCAACCAGCAGCGTCTTCTTGCCGGCGGTCACGGACCCGCAGTTGAACTCCGAGTAACGCCTTTGGAACCGAGTCGGACGGTTGTACTTCGACAAACCCGACTCTCTCCACCGCGACAAGAAAGTGGTCGTGTGGTGTTCCTCTTCGTCGGAAAGCGGCTCTGATTCGTTCCAAAGGTCTTCGAAATCCGATCTTCTGCTGAAGTACATCTCCCGGGAGTCAACTGTCAGCGTGTTCGGAAAGAAGCCACCCTCCGCCAGAACGTACGCAACGCCCATCCGCTTCGCCACCTCGACCGCTGCTCGTGAGTCGTGGCACATGTTGCCCCATGTGCACACAAGCAAAGGCGCTCTCTCTGCGATCAGCTTCTCGATCTCCGGGATGAGCCACGCCGCCCGTGCGATCAGGTACGCATCGGCCGCATAGCCTCTCCGGGCCCATCGCCAACGCGCGAATCTCGTGATCTCCTCGAGGTCGTATCCCGGCACACCTGATGCGCCGCGGAGGGAAGGCTCGAGTTCCGCCAAGGAGATCATCGGCTCCCCTCTTGCCGCCAGGAATCTCCTGTTGCCTACGTCGTTCGTTCGCCGCCTGTGAATCTCGCAGAACACCGGCCTCACGCCGTGCGCAGCCAGCCCCTTGGCTATCTGCCAGAACGTGGGCGCTTGCCCGGCCCGGAGGAATAGCAGCGCCTCCCCTAGGTCTCCCCCTCTAGGCAACCTTGATTCCTCTCGGAAGTACCCGGTCCCGCGAAGGCGCTCTGCCGTTCCCGGTGTCACGTGGTGAACGGGGCGGTCTTGCGACCACTTGACGCCGCCGACCGTGACGCTTCCGAGCTGAGAATACTTCAGTTCAAGGGGGATGCTCGTGGGCATTCGCAATTCCTTCGACAAGAAAGAGCAGACAAGCAGGTTGCATGGGTGCGAGGGGGAGCCTGGAGCTCCCCCTCGCCCAATGGCTTCACGACGTGGCGATGTTGACGATCTTGACGGCCGCGTCCTTCTCTTCGACGGCGCACGCCGCTCGCGCGTACGCGCAGTAGTAACGCCTGTCCGACATCACGGCCTCTTTGCCCTCCGTGGTCTTGCGGATCCTCAGCCTGCGGTGCACGCCTACCACCAGGTTCTTCGGATCCGTCAGCACCATGACGTCATCGGGCAGTGCCGCTACCTCTTCCACCGGAACGCCCAGTATCTTCGTGAGGTCGCCGTTTATCAGGATGTAGTCGCCTGCGGACGTTGCTCTCTCCGTCAGATACTCTTTGTACTGCTCCAACTGGAAGGACGAGACGAACCACCTTAGCCGCGCCTTCGCCGGTCCCCTGCGATACTTGGCGGGAAGCGCTCGCAACGCACTGAACAGATCATCCTTCCCCAGCGCTCCGTCCTCTGCGTCGACTATGTGAGACCCGGCGTCGAGCTGCTTCAGCCAGCCATCCAGACCGCACAGCAGCTCGTTCCCCTCGACGTAGCCGGACTCTTCCGGGTCGCTCACGAGGGACGTGTCGCCGTTCCAGTAGAGGTCCTCGAGGTCGAGCCCGAACTGCGTGGTCATGACTGCCGCGACCGTGTCTTCGAAGTCGCCCCGCTCTATGGTGTCTTCGAGGGTCTCCTCGGAGAGTTCCCACGGTAAGGCAATTTTCACCGAGTCCAGCTCAATCTGACCGAAGCTGGGCTTCTTCGTGTAATCCGTCACATCTTCGTTCTCGCCGACCGCCCGTGCGATGCGCGACCCGATGCCTATCTTGTCGAGCTGGCGCTTGTCCCCGGACATTATCACCGTGCGGCAGATCTGCGTGGTGCGCGCCACATCGAACATCTGTCTGATGAATCGCCTGGCCTGCTCCGGGTTCAAGAGCCCGTACGTAATGTCGCCCGTAACCAGCGGCGATTCAGCCTTCGCCAACAGCTCGCCGTTGCCTACAGCCACAGGACACCTCCTTGTTCCGCCCGCCTCACTAGTTTCTCAGAAAACGCCTTTCCAGATTGATTCCCTCGCCTGTTTCAGGTCCTGGCCGGGAATCGACGCACGAACGAAAGCTGCCTCCAGTCTTCCGACTCTCTCGCCGAACTCCTGCATCCTCTCGTTGAGCCGCGCGCCTTCGCCGCTCTTCTCCACTCCCTCCGCCACCGGAAGGGAGGCGATGCTCTTCACCGCGTCGGCGATGGCTCTTGCCATCATCTTGGTGGCCTGGGCCATCTCCGCTCCCGTCGCTCCGCTGAAGAGACCGCCTTGGTGTTCCTTCTCCCTTTCCCACGGGGCCAGCCTTCCGAATTGGCGGTAGTGCCCCTCGATGTGCTTGCGTGCCTCGTGTAGTCCCTCCTCCGGCATATTCGCCCGACTCCAAGCTCCGTCCAGCAGCGCAGCCAGCGTCGCTATCGCTTTCCACACCACGCGCCCGCGTGGATCGTGATGGGCACCCTTGCGAAGGGCATCGGCCCCCTCGGACGCGCACTTAGATCCGATCCAGAGGAACGCTGAGTCCGGAAGCCCCGACCGCTCATCATCCGTGAGGTCCCACGCCGCTTCCTCCGGCGCGGCCGGCGTGGCTTCAAAAGGAACCACGCCCTCCTTCGCGGAAGCCCTCTTGAACAAGAGGAACTTCGCTTTGGGCACTGCGGGGCGGTCCACTATCGCCACCTCCATCACCTTCAATCTCTCTATGTAATTTGCCATCCGATTCCTCCTGCCATGTGTGGGGAACACGCCCTTTTCTCGCAGGTCATGCTGAATTCACGACGCGATATCTTCACTCGCCCGCGATACCCTCTCAGCCAGCCCGCCAACCGAGAATCCCCCGTACTCGCCCGACCGTATTCGTTCCCACAGCTCCTCGTCGGCCACCTTGACCGCAATCACCCACGAGCCCTTCTTCACCTCTTGGGCGCCCAGGCGCACCTCGCACGGCGCGACGTAGCTCTCCACCACCGACGCCCCCGCAGGCTCCAGGTGCATCTTGCTCAGGGCTCGGCATGAGGCCAAATAATCGTGCGCTGCGTCCTCGATCACCTCCGCAGGCGCGATATCTCCCTGCGAATCGACCTCGTCGGGGACCAGCACCACCCCGTACGCCAGCCGCTTCTCTTCCTCCACCATCGCGATCTTCGAAACCAAAGACACCTCGTTCATATCCGCCTCCTTCTCGTCCGAGGCACTGTTCTCAACGCTCAATTGCGGCAGACTCCGAGTTGCTCTACCCCTCTCGTTTTCGCCTCATGCGACCTGTCCCTTCCCGCATCAACTTCTAGGAGGACTTGATATATGCGCCCCCCGCTGTAAGATATGTCCTTTCCCTGGCGTTTCGTGACTGTGCTGAGTCCACGGAAGGAGAGGAGCAAGGCAATATGGGAAAAGGGCCGCTGACCAACAACTTCCTCAAGAACATGATGGTCCTGAACAACAGCCGCACCAAACGCGTGTCCAGTTGGGACCGCACCGGTGCCAACCATGACTTCCTGACCATCGAACCGGGCGCGACGGCCACGCTGGCCGACATCAAGGGACCCGCGATCATCAACCATTTCTACGTCACCATGAGCTGCAACGATTGGTTCCACTATCGCCGCGCCGTCGTCCGTATGTTCTGGGACGGCGAGAAAACCCCATCTGTCGAAGTCCCCATCGGCGACTTCTTCGGCATCCCCTTTTCCGAGCCCGTCTTCTTTCAATCGCTCGTGATCTCCGTCAACCCCGGGGCCAACCGCTCCAGCACCGACGGCCTCAATATCTATTTCCCAATGCCGTTCGCGAAACATGCCCGCATCGAGCTCTTCAACGATTCGGAGTTGACGCTCACCAATTTCTGGTACCACATCAACTACGAGGAGGTCGAAGCCCTTGAACCCGACCTCGGCTACTTTCACGCCTGCTGGAATCGCGAGAACCCCTGCGAGCGAGTCGACCCCGGAAACGTTCCCGAGGACGCCGGCGACCTCGGCAAGGGAATCAATGAGACCGGCGACGAGAACTACGTCATTCTCGACGCCGAAGGCCGCGGCAACTACGCGGGCTGGATCCTGCAGGTCCATAACCTCAAGCACGGCTGGTACGGCGAGGGGGACGACATGATCTTCATCGACGGGGAGAAATGGCCGCCCTCCCTTCACGGCACCGGGACCGAGGAGATCTTCGGCGGCGGCGCGTGTCCCAACGAGGCCTACTTCACGCCCTATTGCGGCTTCCTCCTCGTCGAGAATCCCGACTTCTTCGAACGCAACGCTATGTATAAGTTCTTCGTTAACGACCCCGTTCGTTTCCAGAAGTCGATTCGCGTTACTCTCGAACACGGTCACGCAAACAACCTCGGCAATGATTACTCTTCAGTCGCCTACTGGTATCAGGAGGAGCCTCACAAGAAGCTCGCCGAACTCCCCTCCGCCGAAGCGCGAATTCCGCGCATGCCGGACAATTGCATCAGGGCACTTGAGGTATACAATCGCGCCGCGGCCATGTTCACCCGGGAGGTCGGCTGGGCTGCCGTCCCGGAGGACGAAAAGAAACGCCTGAGGTTGACCCTAATCGAGGCCCGTAAGGCGATTCGCTCCCGCGACGAGAGCGCACTTGACAAGGCCACCGCGTACCTCAACATGGTGTCTGAGTACGCCAAAGAGGGCCGGAAGTAAGCGCTGGCGGCCTCTCAAATGGCGGTGCATCCGACCGCACCGCCACGGATTGCTCTTGACAGTCTCGGCCTGATTGCCAAACATGGTCTTATATCGAGTCTCACCCGGGAGAGAGGAGTACTGCCGTGATGCAAATAGTCTCGTATGTCATGGCTTTCGTGTCGGTTTTCGTCGGCGTCGCGGTTCTTCGCCAGGTCGTTCCCGACAAAGCGTGGGTCGTAATGATCGCGGCCGCCGCCTTCATCTCCACGGTGGGCAGCGGCATACTTTTCTCGAGCTGCTGGCGCTATAAGTCGTGCAACTATGTTGCCGGTGCCACCGGCGGAATAGGCGCTTTGACCTGGTGCGTCCTGCTGCTTCTCTACAACCAGGATATCGCCTTCCCCCCGTACATCTGGCTCGCCCCGATCCCCTTAGTCGCTTTCCAGTGGATCAATCTATGCAAGAGCGGCGTAGGTGCAGTCTGCGAACGTCCACGAACCGAATGACATTGCTCGACCTCACCAAACGTCAAAAGAATCTGGCCACCTGTATTTCCGCCCGGGGGTCGTCCAGCAGCTCGTCGAGTGACAGCAGGGCAGGGGGAACATCGAACTGGCCCCCTTTTAGCTCTTTGCACCTCGAACAGATCCGATGGCACCTGTCGGTCCTGAAGACCTCCCCACAGCGAAGGCAGGACAGCATCTTCTTCCGGCGGTTGAGCCTCGCGATCTCCAACTCCTCAGCGCTCATCCAGCCCACGGCACAGCTCCTCACGCACAACGGCACTTACATATGACGCCTATAGTATACCGGCTTGGCGGAGAATGTCAAGCGGCCTTTGCAGCCTTTTCTAGGAAGGGCTATACGGGGATGACAGGTGTTAAGCGATAGATTCATATCCCTCTTCAGAGCGAGCGCAGGCCCAAGGCGAGCCCCGTCGGGCGTGGTGGGCGACTCGGCGCTACTCTTGCTCGGTGCTTGCCTGCTTGCGGTGCAGGCCCTCGCTGCCGACAAGCTGTCGCGACAGGCCGAGGAGACCGCGCCCGCAGTTGCTACCGTTCTGGCCTACGATGGTGAGGGCAAGGGGCTCCGGCAGGGCACGGGGTTCTTCGTTACCGAAAAGGGACGCGTAATCACCAATCATCACGTGCTCCAAAGGGCCGCCAGCGCTCAGGTGAAGGCCTCGGACGGACGGCTCTACGAAGTGGAGTCGGTTGTGGCGGAGGATGGGGACCGTGACTTGATCCTCGTAGCCGTTAAACGCCCGCGAGCCGCTCTCCCTTATCTGGAGTTGCGGGCATCCCTATCGTCCGTTGGCGACGAGATCTTTGTCGTGGGAAGTCCTCTCGGTGAGCAAGGCACCGTGAGCCGGGGAACGGTTTCTGCCGTGAAGCACATGCCCGCCTTCGGCAAGGTTTTGCAGATGACGGCCAAAATCGCTCCCGGATCCAGCGGCAGCCCGGTCGTGGACGCGTCCGGGAGGGTGGTAGGCATCGCCACGTACTACAACGTCGAGGGGTACTTCGCGGTTCCCGCGGAGAGAGCGAGGGCCCTGTTGCCCGGCAAGCCCACTCCTTTTTCAGATTGGTCATCCCGCGGAAACGAGGGTTGGTCGGCGGATGCCGAGCGGATTTGCACCGAGGGTCGCGAGCTACTCTGGTCCGAGAACTACGCAGAGGCGCTGGGAAAGTTCAAGAAAGCCGCAGAGGATTTCCCCGAGTACCAGGAGGCTTGGTATCTGCTCGGGTTCGCTAATGACAGGCTCGGCAATCAAGAGGACGCCCTCGAAGCCTACACGGAGGCCATTCGCCTCAAACCCGATGATTCCTACGCGCACTACAGGGCCGGCCTGACGCTGGGGAAGCTGGGCCGATACGAAGAGGAAATCCAGGCCTTCCAGAAGGCGGTCCAAGCCCAGCCTGATTTCGCCCACGCGTACCAGAAGCTCGGTTCTCGGTATGCGAAGCTCGACCGCCATGAGGAGGCGATATTTGCCTACGAGCAGGCAATCCTCATATGGCCTGACGACCCAGACTCGTACAACAACCTGGGCTTCTCGCTCAGCAGTCTTGGGCGCTGTCAGCAGGCGGTGGACGCATTCGAGGAGGCTCTAAGGCTCGAGCCTACCAGCCCCCAAGCACACTTCAACATCGGCGTGGCATATTCCCGGCTCGGCCGACATCGCGAAGCGGCCGATGCCTACAACCGGGCCATCGACCTCAAGCCCGACGACCCGGAAGCCTACAACAACCTTGGGACGTCCTACAATCATCTCGGTCAGTACGAAGAAGCCGTGGAGGCTTTTGAGAAGGCGATTCAGCACAGGGCTGGGTACGCTCTTGCGTACTCGAACCTTGGATGGGCCTTAGGCAAGATGGGTCGACACGAAGACGCCGTCGATGCGTACAAGTCTGCCATCAAGTTCGACCCTGGGCTCGTCGAAGCGCACTACAATCTCGGGGTCTCGTACAATCGCCTGAACCGCACCGACGATGCGTTGCTCGCCTACGGTGAGGCCATCCGGCTGAATCCTGAACTGTATATCGCCCACTACGGGCTCGGCATAACGTACAGTACTCTCGGACGCTACGAGGATGCGGTCGAGTCCTATAGGCGTGCCATTCGCATTAACCCGGACGACGCAGACGTCCATAACAACCTTGGCGTGGCCTACAACAGACTGGAGCGTTATCAAGAAGCTGTCGACGCTTTCAGTGCCGCGATCCGGCTCAAGCCCGACATGGCCGAAGCCCACCACAATCTCGGAGTCGCCTACGGGAATCTCGAAAGGTACGAGGATGCAGTCACGGCATACAAACGGGCACTCGAGTTCAAGCCCAACGACCCCGAGACCCGCTTCAATCTTGGCGTTGCGTACATCATTCTGGGCGACAGGAAATCGGCCCTCGAGCAGCATAGGGTCCTTGAATCCCTCGACCCGGAGCGTGCCAAGCGGCTTCACAGTATGATTTACAGGTGAGGAGCGATTGAACAAACAGGCCTCTTTCAAGCAAGAGGCCCTTCGGCAACGCACAGGAGCATAGCACATGAGCCCCGGAAGTTCGGACGCGGATGACTTCTCGGCCCAGCCCAGCAAGCTTTCGGATCTGGTGGGCTACCAGGACGGGTCGGTTGTTAGCCGTGAGCTGATCCGATCTGAGGGAGGAACGGTGACCCTGTTCGCCTTCGACGAAGGGCAGGGGCTCAGCGAGCACACGACTCCCTTCGATGCCCTCGTCTTCGTTCTCGATGGTGAAGCGGAAATCACGATCGCCGGGAAAGCGCTCCGGCTAAGAGCCGGTGATATGGTCATCATGCCGGCCCACAAGCCTCACGCCGTGAGTGCCGTCAAGAGGTTTAGGATGGTCCTCACCATGATGAGGAAGTAGTGTGGTCACTGCTGCCCTCAGCTCCAGGATGCGGCAGACTGCAGACGGTCGGCCGAAATGATGAGGGGCCACCGTCGATCATCGGAGACGTGTATGAGTCGAACTGAGATCATGCTTACAAGCGACCGTCTGCTGCTTCGGCCGTTTCGCGAGGAGGATTGGCGGGACGTCCATGAATACGCCGCCGACCCCGAGGTCTGTCGCTACATGGCCTGGGGTCCCAACACCGAAGACGAGACTAAAGCGTTCATCAGCAAGGCGATCGCTGAACAACAGCAAGACCCTCGACTCAGCTACCAGTTCGCCGTTGTGCTGCAGACGGACGCGAAGCTGATCGGGAGTTGCGGAATTCGCATCAGCGACGTTCATGGCAGAGAAGCCTGGATTGGCTACTGCATCAACCGTAAATACTGGGGGAGGGGATACGGGACCGAAGCGGCCGGCGCTCTCCTCCGCTCCGGCTTCGAGGCTCTCAATCTCCACAGGATATTCGCCACGTGTGACCCCGAGAATCTCGCATCCGCCCGTGTGCTGGAGAAGAACGGCATGACCCGCGAGAAGCTTCTGCGAAGGCACAAGCGGCAGAAAGGCAAATGGCGCGATTCCCTTCTCTACGCCATCTTAAAAGACCAGTGGTGCGTCGGATGAAGCGCGGACGAGCGCACCCAAATCCCCGCAGTTGATCTTCCCGGGATCGCCTCTTCTCTCTCCCCGTCTGGGATGCTCGCCCTTGAACAAACCACCTACCAGGGCTTAATATACCTGCCTGGCCAGGAACTTGGAGGAGACGTATGAGAAGCTTGACGCGTGGATTTCGTGGTTTCGCTCTGATAGTGGTAACGTTGGCGATGCTGTGTCCGTGTTTCCTGTCGCACGCCAGATCGGAAACGGAGTCGCAGGCCGTTTCTGCTTCTCCGGCGTCAACGAAGGTCCTGCGGCTCGACATGGGCACGGCGGATTCACCTGTGGCCCAGGGATTTCGTGGCGTCACTGCCGCCCCTTACTCGCCCGATGTCGGGTTCGGCTGGGTGGGGACAGGCTACGAGTCCGTCAAGACCGTGCCGCCGACCCGACCCCAATCTCCCTGGGTGATGCAAGAGTCGGACTACTACGCAAGCATGGTCAATGACCTGAATGTCGACCATGTCAAGAACCCGGGCGACATGACGTTTCGCGTCGATGTGCCCGACGGGACGTACCGTGCCATCCTTTACGTCGGCGACCTTCGCTACGCTCTGGGCAGCATGCGGATCTACGCCAACGGCGAGCTGGTGCGCAAGAACGTTCAGTCCAAGCAATGGATCGGACGAGGGGGCGGGCCGAGTGCCTATGGCAACTCTTTCCCTGTCAGGTTCAACATCAGCGCCCGAGGCGGATTCATCGAAATCGGCATCAAGGGCGACGACTCCGATTACAGGGCCTGGCTCGACAGAGACTCCAAACTGCCCCCGACAGAGTCGTTTCTTGCCGGAAAGGGGGGCTCGAAGTACAACCGTGACCTCGAGGCTTACCAAAAAGGTGAACCCCTGGAAGCGCGCAGCGACCTCGGCCATCCCTTCGTGCATAACAGCATCCAGGCGCTCGAGGTCTATCCTCTGAGTGAGCCTCCGTTCACTTCCACCGACTGTGCTCTCAAGACCGCGCCCTCAGCTTCTTCTGACCTGGCTCTAGCCGTGCAGCTCTTCAACGACAAACGGTTCGCTGAGGCCATCGAGGCTTTTGACGGCCTTCCTGACTTGCGGGCTAGAGTGCTGGGGCTCCTGAGCGTGTTGGGCTCTCCCGATTACGATGTGCGTGACGGCGACGCTTCCCTGGTCAGTAAGCTCACTCCCCTTATCTCGGAAGCTGCCGATGCCTACCCCGACGATCACCTGATCGCCGAAGGGGAAATCACTTTCGACCTCTTCAGAGAAGCACTGAGGCGCATCACCGAGCGCGGCCGAACCGGGAACGGCTACCACATGTGCACTACCGCCGGCGCGATGCTGGAGAAAGTCCAGCCCGACGACCCTCTCTACTACAAAGCTCTCATCTATCGCGCCCGCGCTTACTACATGGTCGACCCTCATCGCTGGGGACAGCCAAGCGGCACTGCCAAGAAGCTGCTTGAGGAGGTGGAAAAGGCATTCCCACAGAATCGCTTCGTCCGCCTCTATCTCTACCAGGAATGGGAAGAGAACTACGAGTGGTCTCTGAAGGACTACCTCGAGGATGCCGGTGATGCGCCGGAATGGGCCGCCGCGCTGAGAGACGCCAACAACCTGCTTCTCGACCTCTCGGAATGGTGGATCATCAATAAGCAGCAGCCCGACGGGCAGATTGGCGGCGGCTGGGGCGACGACGTGGAGCTCGTCGGCCTCTTCGGCTTTTACGCAAGCATCAGCAAGCACATCTCGGACATCGCGCACGCGGGCGCCACCAAGCTCGTCAACGGGGCGTGGCTATACTCCGAGATCGACACCGAGGCCGGCTTCTTCGAGGGAACAGCCGATGCCGAGCACTCGTCCGAATTCACCGGTGACACGCTTCCCATGATGATGATCATTGATTATGGGAATCCAATCTGGATCGAGCGGACCCTGAAGACGGGCAAGCTCATTCGCGACCTCTGGACTGCCAAGAACGACAACGGCTATCGCAGCTTCCGTTCGAACTACATCGGTGCCGTCATGGTTGGCAGCGGCAAGCAGGCCGCCAACTCTTCCATCTGCCTCCGCGCCATACAGCCCGTCTTCACCGTGTACGACTACAACCACAATCCGCAGCTCGAGAAGCTCTTGGTCGAACTCGCCGACGGGTGGGTCGATGCCTCCATGCAAACGGGAAAGGGGAAGCCCCGCGGCATCATCCCGACAACCGTCAGTTTCCCCGGCGTGGAGATGGGTGGCCCTGGCGCACCCGCATGGTTCGACACGGGCGAAGTGCCGTGGCGGCAGTTCTTCGTTTGGCCGCAGTACAGGGGATATCAGGTCGACCTTCTACTCTGGGCCTACAAGGCCACCGGTGATGAGAAATATCTCGAGCCCTTCAGCCTCGCCGCGGACTACCTTGCCTCGCACGAACCCGACCCGGATGCTCCAAAGGGATCTCCCGCCTGGATAGCTGCCAACCTCACGGAGCACAGCGGCATTCACTTTCTCCAGTCCATGCAAGAGAAGAAGACGATCAACGTTGCTGAAGCCACCGGTGACCGCAGCGTGGTGATTGAGCAGAGCAGGAAGGTGCATGACAAGCTAAGACCAAACTGGCCGCTCAAGACCACCGACTCCCTCGCTACGGACCGGGTAGCCTTCAGCGGCATAGTTAATCCCTACTTCACCCTTACCGGCGGCGGCCTCGCCGGAGGGAGGGCCACCGTCGGGGGCATAAAGCCGGCGGTGACCTACGAAAACACAGGGCGCGACTTCGCTGCGTACGTTCCCGTCGTCGATCCCGCTGCCCTCAAGGTCGTCATATATCTCTTCCACGACGAACCGCGCAAGATCGGCTTCTGTCCCTGGGCTCTTGAGGTTGGTGGCACGTATGGCCTTCGGGCAGGTCCGGATGCTGACGGAGACGATCGCATAGATGAGGTAACCGACCGTAAATCCTTCACTCTCCAATCCCGCGCCGAACCTGTCTACCTTGACGTTCCTGGAAGGCAGACCTACGTGGTTGAGATTGAGCAGACCAAGCCGGGCGTGGGCGTGAAGGTGCTGCTACCTGACCTCGCTGTCCACTCGGGCGACCTTGAATTCAACGCGCAGCGCGGAATGCTCATCGCCAGAGTGCATAATGTCGGTGCTCTTCCGGTCGAGGACTCGCTTCTCCGATTCTACGACGGAGACCCCAACGATGGCGGGGTCGCGATTGGCTCAGCAATGATTCCTTACGTCCTCCCTCCCAACGACTTCGACCCGAAGACGGTCAGGCTCGGCATCTCGTGGAAACCGTCCAGGCCGGAGCACGAGATCTACGTGGCGCTCGATCCTGATGGGGAACTGAGCGAGATTTCAGAGGCAAATAACGTCGCCCACACCCGGATGACATTTGACCTGCAAGCCGATTCCAGAGGGACTCCTGAAGAGACCGGCGGAGGGCGGGGACGTTAGGCGCTGATAGGGACTTCCCGGACTTAGTTGAATAAGTGAGCCGCAGGACTCGAACGGCCTCGGTTTACTCGCTGGCGGAGTCGTAGTCCGCTGACTTGTTCCCGCTTGCCCTTTTGCCGACAAGAACTTGACCCTTATCCACTTCTGAGCGGCTCCATTCCCGTTCAAGGGAGCCGCCCCCACCTTCCGATAATCTAAACAGATACATCGAATGGGGTTCTCAGCGTTTTTCTTTGTACCTCGCACAGGAGGTGGGGGGGGTGTTATGAAGCGAATCGCAGGAAGGCTTTCCCTGGTGTTCGCATCAGGATGCGTGGGTGGACTTATCAGCAGCCTCGTGCTCTGGATACTTGGCTCTAGGGGCATCACCGGCAAACTCGGCGTTAATCTCGCCCCCGACCTGAGCCTTGAATGGCTTTTTCCTCAGCTTGTTTGGGGCGGCATCTGGGGCGCATTGTTCATTCTGCCCATGCTGAAGAAATCGTTCCTCGTCCGCGGGCTCATCTTCAGCCTCGCCCCTACACTCGTGCAGCTCTTTGTCATCTTCCCAATGGTTGCTGAAAAGGGGATGATGGGCCTGAAACTGGGCAATTACACCCCGCTTGTCGTCTTTGTCGTCAATGCCGTTTGGGGTGTGACTGCCGGATTCTGGCTGCTCCTTGCGGAGCCCAAGCCTCCCGAGCCCAAACAGGGGCCGCACAAATAGCCCCCAACAAGACTCGCCTTGCTGGATATCTGCTTGACAGTCTCTGTCTGCAGGCCCACAGTATGTCTGGGCAGTTCTTATACCTGAAAGGGGACCAGCAATGGACGACGCTGAAGTCAAGGCCAAGGCCTTAAGCATTCTTTCTCAGAAGGACCTGCCCATAGTGTTGAGCACCGTGGATGCGGACAGCCGTCCGCACAGCCGTTACATGGGCAGCGGGATTCCCGTAGAAGGTGAGGACTTCGACTTCTACATGGTCTCCGGGGCTTCCTCGCGAAAGGTGGCCCAACTCGCCGCAAATCCCCGCGCCCAGATCCTCGCCGCCGCCCCCGAGTGGGCTGCCACGGTGAGCCTTGCTGGCACCGCCTCCCTCGTTGAGGACACCTCAGTCAAAGACATGGTGTGGGATTCCAATCCCGTGGTTCACCAGTTCTTCGAAGGGAAGCAAGACGCGAACTTCGCAGTCATTCGCTTCAGGGGGGAAGAGCTGGAATACGCCACGATGGCCGGCGAGCCGCAGCCCTACATAGTCAAAGTCTGACTAACCGGCGGCCGGCACGTCCGCCCTCGTCGTCCTGCTCGATACGAAGTACCGATCCCCCCCCTCGTATGGCTTGCCGAGCGACAGCCTCGCCCGGACTTCGTTCGGCGACAGTGCCCCAATACCGAACAGCGTCGACGTCTTCTCGACATCGGCGGCCTCGTCGCGTGTGTCGATCTCGTCGAACTTGAACTCCCATCCCCCTATGCCGAAGCCCTCTCGTACCAGCCGGTTGAGCCTGTCCTCCAGCGTCTCCTGACGCGGCCTGATGACCGACGCCTTGTAGATCTCGGTTGCCTCCCTGCTGGTGCTTCCTCCCAGGCTACCTGTCTCCGCTATCCCCAATCGATATGGCGGCACGCGGTGAGCGGCTATCACCTCGTCACGGTTGTCCTTGCGGTAGAATCTGAATGAACTTTCCCGCACCTCAGCGTTCAGTTTCTCAAGCCGGATCGTCACTCCTGTCGGAGACGACAGAATCAGAGTCTTGTGCGGGTTGCGCCTCACCTCGCTGCGGAAGTACCGCCGCACCAACTCTCGCGAATCCTCGTCCAGGTCGCCTCCCTCCACGATGACCGCGTACGCCGGGATGGCATGGTTCTCGAAAAAGCGAAGGTTGTACTCGCGGGCCTCCAACTCTCCTATCAGCGCTCCCAGCGCCGGGATCGATGCAGGCACGCCGTAATAGCTCGACATCGGGAAATAGCTCTTAACATAGATCATCTCGTTAGCGACGTGTTCGGGTGACAGTGCCCCCGTCTCCCTTCCATCGTTTCTTCGGTAAGTTCTCGGCTCGCCGAACTCTTTGAACCACACTTGCCTGTTACCTCTTAGCTGGCAGAATACTGGCCTCGATGAGTGCACCCGCACGGTATGCGCAGGCACGTGCCAGAGCTCCCTCGGAGTGCCCTCAGCATCCCTGACTAATTCGATCGCCATCCATCCTACCGACTCGTAGTCGAACTGGGCCGCGTATAGCACTTCCCTCAGGCTCATCCTCGGGTTGCACTTCTCGAAAAACCGCCGCAGCCGTGCGCCGTCGGCGTCCGCTTCACCTTCCTTGCCCGTGGAGCGTATCTGCCAACCCAGACCCGCAACGTCGTGGGCCTTCTGCGCGCAGCAAGCGTAATGCCACGTGTTTCGTTCCACCAGCAGCGCAAGCTGCCGAGGGTTGTACGGGGGCTCGACCAAGTCTGCGTCCCGCTCCCACACTCCTTGCGTGTCCGGGAGTTGAGACGAGGCCTTGCTCACTCGGGAACGGTCCAGGTCCTTCCACGCGTCAATCGCCGTCCGGCCCCGCCCGTCGGCGAGAACAGATCCGTCTGCCGTGTCTACTTCCATCATCTCTCCCCGGCTTGTGACATACGCCTTCACCGTGGGAAGCGAAGTAATCCTCGCCATCAGCACACCTCCGCCTTGCTCGTGGATTGACTCACGCTGAATATCGCATATCGGAGAGCGTCCACCGCATGGTCGTCGACCTTCAGTGGCACCTCCGAATCCGGTGCGTCGGACTTCCGCTCGGGATACCGATATCCCTCCATTTCTCTCAGAGTGTTGACGCAGCGCGGGCTGAAGAGCAGCCCCGGTCTCCCGTCGCCTCGGACCTTCAGCGCCTCTGCCACCTTGGCTACTCCCGAAACCACGTCGTTCTTGGCCGGACATGCCCGTAGCCCCTCCGCATTGAACTCAGCTATGTACGCCGGCTCCGACGGGTCGCAGAGGAAACACTCCACCCCGTGGCGCTCCCGAAGTTCCTTTGCCACCTTCGTCAGTTGGGTGCGTACCAACACACGCCGTCCGTAGAATTCGTCCAGCACGTAGAAGCGCCCATCGCCGTCTACACCAATAACCACCATCGCGCAGGGGTTCGTGTAGCCCCAGTCCACCGCGCCCACCACCTTCTTGAAACTGGATGGGAGTTCCGGCGTTACATGCACTTCCCTCGAGAACTCCTTATAGACCCTGCCGGTGAAATGTACGAACTGCCCCAGGTACTGCTCGGCAAATGCCTCCTCCGTCAAGTTCCTCTTGGCCTGCTCTATCTCTCCCTCGGGATGATGCGGGTTAGCGGAGGTAGGGAACTGCCAGCTCTCCCATTCGGGAAACGAGTGGTCGTGTCCCAGCAGAAACTTCCGATAGACCCAGTCGAACCCGCTCGGCGTCGTAGGGATAATCAGCTTTCCTTCTCGCGACCCAAGCCTTGCGAAAAGGTATCTCTCAAACACCGTCTCACTGACCTTCGCCGCCTCCGAAAGTATCAGCCAGTCCAGCTCCTCTCCCAGAAGCCCCGGAGGGTTGTCTGCCGACTTCACGACCACCTCGGAACCCCATTCAAACTGTATGTACATGTTTCCCGCGCGCGGATTGTCGGCGCTCCTTCTCACTGGCAGCGCCATCCCGACCACCAGGTCGTTCCAGATGTATCGAAACTCCTTCTCCCCAAGCGCGTAATTTGGCCCCACTATCCACCCGCGTGTCGGCGGGTCGCACTCCAGAATCAGCGGCTCCACCTCTCTTGCGGCGGCCAAAGACTTCCCGAATCTCGCACCGGCTACCAGGATCTTGAATCGTGCCTCCGACCTGTGGAACATCTCCTGCCCCCGGTGAGGCCGGTAGTCGATGAGATCGAACCAGCGGAATTTGTCTACCCGTCTCTTTCTTGTAGGCAATTTAGAAGTATCTCCTTGTAGGTCTCGCTCCCCGTCCTCGTGTCTTCGTCGTCCGAAAGCTTCCCTGCAAGCTGAAGAAGTAGCTTGGCGGCCGGAACGTCACCCTTCTCCATTGCCTTCGATAGGATTGCCCCCAGCACCTGCGGCAGCAGCGCTTCCACGTTCATCTGGAGCCTTCCGTACACATCGCTCCAGAACTCGGGCTGTTCGCACCACCGCCGTAGCTTCTCCTCCCCTATGCCTACCTCCCGGGCCTTCTCGGTTGCTGGCCGCCGGTCGAAAGGGTCAGCCAGCATCTCTTGAAGAACCCTCTTCTTCGTCCTGTAGCGTCTCACGCGCCTTCCTTTTCCAAAGAAAAAGCCCGGTGCCCCGTAGGCCTGATGCCACTTGGGTCGCCGGGCTTGATTCCTCGACGCCTCACGGCTTTCCCGCAAGGCTCGAACGGTCAACACCCTAGTAGGATTGCGTTTCCTTTGCGAACACTGTGTTCGGAGTTGCGGAAAGAGACGCCTCGAACCTCAACTCTTCCCGGCTGGTCTCAGTGCCTCCTCTTCGGAACGCCAACTCAGCGCGCTCTGGGGGCATGCCGCGATGCACTCCGAGCACTTGAGGCAGTCCGGGTCCGACATGACGCCATCGTCCTTGAACTCCGCGATGGCCAGACCAAACGGACAGGCTTTCTCGCAGACCCGACACTCCCTGCACAGTTCCTCGTCGATCTGCAGCGAATGTTTCCCTCTTCCGAGCACGTTCTGAACCGTCCCCACAGGGCAGAAAGAACACCACGAGCGCGGGTTGATGAACACTCCCAGAACGATGCCGATGCCGGTGGTGATGACACACATGAGCCAGAAAACGTGCCCCCAGTGCATCACGTCCGTTGGGTCTCGCGAGATGCGATACACCATGAAGATTATCAGCAGGACCAGAAGGGCTCGGCGAAACGCCATCTTCCGAAAGATCTCGGGGATCCGTCTGTTCAGACTGAGTTTCGGCATGACCCTGTCGAAAAAACTTCCTCTGGGGCACAGATTCCCGCACACATAACGTCCCCTGAAAATGCCCCCGACCATGCCTGCTATCATCACGACCGGCACCGCGAAACCCAGCACCGGGTACTTCCAACCTAGCGCGATCGTTATCACCACCACGGGAGCGAGGAGCCACTGCACGAAGCGGCGTCTGCGGACTGTCGTGTTGCTGTCTGCTGTCATATTCAGGCGCTCCATGCGTGGGGACAAAGTTCCCTACCTCAGAAGTGGACAATTAGATTCTAGCACGTCCTGGGAGCTGTGAGCAAACAAGCGCCTCGATACGGGATCGGCCCCGGGGCTTTCTCCTCGCCGTGCGTCCCTTCCTCAGCGTTCTGCTATGCCGGCCGATTCGCCTGCCGGTCCTCCGTCGCGTCGGGAAGCTGACCGTACTCGTAAATCCGGCGGGTTGCAGCCTCGACGTGCGTTACCTTTCCCGCCTCGAAACGTACGGTCACCGTTCCGAAGAACTTGTTGATGATGAGGTCCGCCAGATATCGGAATAGCCTGTCGCCTGGGCTGCTCAATCATCTATCCTTGCACGACGCCCTGCGCCTTTGGGGTCTGAAAGGTCGGTGTGACCTCCGGTTGCTTGACGCTTCTCGAACACACTTCATAATATGCACACCAGCGGGACGAGCAGTTCCAGTTATTCGGATGGGTGGGCGGGAACGCGCGCTTCGATATTCCGTCAGCCGCAAGCTCGACCAGCCGCTTGAAGCGTGTCAGGCCGTCCAAGCTTCTTGTCCCCCGCAGGTGCTGGGCCCTCGGCTGGCGTCCTATTACCAGCACGTCCATCCTCACCGGGATCTCCAATCGCGAAGGCGCGAACTCCTCCCCGATGCTTTTATCGCCTGCCGAAAGAAGCGCATATGCGCTGAGGCGGAAATCCTTTGCCAGGTCGGCCTCCTTCTTCCCGTTCATACAGACCCTTATATCTATCACAGTCCCGTCTCGCAGGATCAGGGGGATCTCCCCCTTGATGCCCGATCTCATGCTGTGGAGGTGGTACGATGCCTTCTTTCTGATCTCCCGCGGCTCTGAACCAGACTCACACTTCGAGCTGGCCCGCATGATATGGGACACTAGGGCTGGCTCGGCTGCCTCCACCAGGTCTGCTGCCCGCGTGCGGTAGCCCCTCACCGCCACCAATGATCGGAAAAGGTCGACAACGTCCCCGGCCGAGCCCGCCGACTGACCCGCTGACCTTGCTTCGAACCACTGCAGGATTGCTTCGCGCATCGACAGCGACAACGCGATGAATGCATTGCCCGTGGGCTTCTCCCCGGCGACGTACCGGAAATAGTAGCCCAGTGGGCAGCGGAGATACTGCTCGATCTCATTCACGCTGTACAGCTTGTCATCGGGGCGTTCGAAGATCATGGGTCTCGACGAGTGTCAGGCTCCTTCGTATCAAGCAGTGAAGAGGGAGAACTCCACGGGATGCTCTCTCGCGACGAAATCCGCACCCCTTGCCGTCAGTTCCTCCAGGATTCGCATTACCTTCTCGCTCATTCCGCAGCCGGTGCCGCCGAACGCCTCCAACAGGAGTTCCCTCAACAGCTCTGCCAGCGTCTCCGAATCGGCGAGAATGTAACTGATCAGCTCTTCGGCATGTCGGCGGAGGATCGCATCTCTAGCCCACTCAACATCCGTTTCCTTACGCACAATGCCGCTGCCGGCGGGGACGTTAGGGTTGAGGCTGGTGCGGTCCATCGTGTTGCTCCGGGCTGAATCGAGAGGAAGTGGACTCCCAGCTGCGAACCGACTCGCGAGTTGCCGACGGTTAGGTGCTTGGCTCGCATGGCTGGCCGGTTGTGCAGGGCGTGGGCGTCGTCTGTGGGCAAGGCGTCAGCACAAATACCCCTCACATCCTTATCGCTGATAACTTGAAGCACTTGTGAAGGGCCATGCGGAGATAATCGAAATTAGCATATGGCTCAGCAGATATTCATCATACGCCTGTAGTATACCACTCAATGCCGGAATATCAAGCAGGAGTTACATAGATTCTCTTGACACTCCATCTGCGCGGCTGTACCATGATTGCTGATCAGATGGCTGGGCGTATTTGACGAGAGGGTCGACCCTACTCAAATCGTTCTACTAAGCGGGAGCAAATCATGAGCAGGAAATACAAAATGACCGCATTGCGGAAGGCCATGGGACTGACGCAGAAACAGCTCGCGGAGCTTGCCGGGACCAGTCGCGTGACGGTCTCGCAGCTCGAGACCGACCGGAGGCCCAATCCCTCCAGCGCGTTGCTTTCTCGCATAGCAAAGATTCTCGGCGTGAAAATGGACTACCTTCTCGACGATTCGCGTGTGTTCCCGCCCGAGGTATCCGACGTCGACCAGCGCTCCTACAAGGGCCTCATTCGCCGCCCCGACGGATATGTCACCAATTACGTCCCGGAGGTGAGGAGAGAGCCGCCCAGGCAGCCGCAAGTGACCGCAGCGCCCGCTGGCGAGTCCAAACTCCTACCTCTGCTTTCGATGGAGGTGGCTTGCGGAGCCGCCAGGGAAGCTTGGGACGAGGTAATTGACTGGCTTCCTGTGCCCACTGAACTCTATTCCTCCGCACGATATTACCTCCGTGTCGACGGGGACAGCATGTCGTGCCCTTCCCGCGACTCAATCGACGAAGGCGACCTAGTCCTCGTGGATCGGGAGACTGCACCTCGGGAAGGAGACGTCATAGTCGCCGTAATTCACCGCGATGGTGAAGAACTCAAGACCATCAAGGTCTACCATCGGGACAACGGCAGGGCAGTGCTCTGGGCACAGAATCCCAAGTATCCACCCATCGTCGTCCAAGACAATGCGTCGCTCGAGTGCCGGGGGGTCGTGCTGCAGGTTACCAAACCACGGCGCCGTTTAGAGGCGGGGCCGCACGGTTGATCGGATCGGATGGCGGGATCCGCGAGGACAGCACCGGGAAATGCACATTTCCTCACAGTGCACAAGTCGGGGAAGCAGCTGGCGGCGGTGGCCAGGAAAACCTCCGCGCTCTGCAAGTGCGTCGTGTTTCCAGGCTGTCTTGCCACGTGCCCTTCATCAGGGCCCGGTATGAGTGTGCAAGAGACCCTCTATGGCACTCGTGCGTGGTGTTGCTCCTCTTTGAAGGAGACGCAGACAGTGGACGATGAAAGGAAAACGAAACACCAGCTCATCCGCGAACTGACCGAGTTGCGCCGGCGAATTAGCGAATTCGAGAGTCCGACAGCAGATTTCAGGCAGATCTCAGGAGAGCTGCGAAGAGCTTTGGCTCAGCAGTCGCTGGTTGGAGTTACCATATTTCAGGATGGACAAGTCGTTTACGCGAATGAGGCCGCAGCAAATATCAGTGGGTATTCTGTAGAAGAACTACAAGAGAAAGGGTTCGATGCCATCGCGAAGTTGACCTACCCGGAAGACGCAGCGTTCGTAAGGGAACAGACCGAGAAAAGGCTTCAGGGCAAAGAGGGGGCTATCCCCCGTTATTCGCGCCGCATAGTCACCAAATCCGGCGAAACCAAATGGATCGAGGTCTTCTCTCAGCCAATAACGTATCAGGCTCGACCTGCGAGTTGGTCGGTGATAACTGATGTGACAGAGGAGAAGCGCACAGAGGAGGCGCTCAAGCGAAGTGAAGAACGTTTTCGCGTCATGTTCGACAACGCGCATGACCTGATGACGATAGCGGATCTGGAAGCGAACACGATATGGGCGAACGCGGCCTGGTGCAAGACTCTCGGCTACACACAGGAAACCCAGGGCGATCCCTTTGACAAGGTCCACCCGGATGACAGAGAAGCGGCCGCCGCAGCCTGGGAAGCCTTTTTGAAGGGAGGAGAGCTTTCGGACTTCGAGTATCGGTACAAGACCGCGGGCGGGGGCTATGTGGTGCTGGAAACCACCGCACACGTGCTCAGGGCCGCCGGCGGGCCGTTTGTCTCGGTGATTGCTCACGACATCACCCGTCGAAAGCGAACAGAGGAAGCATTGCGAGGAAGCGAGGAGCGCTTCCACAATCTCATGGACCACATACCCGGGGTCTCGATACAAGGGTACGAACTGGACGGGACCGTTGTCTACTGGAACAAGGCGAGCGAGAAAGTCTACGGTTACTCCGCGGAGGAGGCGCTGGGCAAGAATCTGGCGGACCTGATAATTCCTGCGGACCTCAAGCCGCTCTTCAACAAATGCCTTGAACTGGGAAGGGCAACGAAAGCTTCCGGGGAGTTCATGCCGCCGGGCGAGCTGACGCTCCTCCATAAGGACGGTCATCCCGTTCCCGTCTACTCCATACATACGGCGGTCTGTCTCGAGGGGCAGCCACCTTTGCTCTTCTGCATAGACGTTGACCTCACCGTGCGAAGGCGGGCGGAGGAGGAGCTGCGCGAGAGTAAGACAAGATATTGGGAGCTGGCCGAGTCCTTACCTGCCACCGTGTGTCAGGTTGACGAAACGGGCGGAATTCTCTACGCCAACCAGACCGCCTTCAACGCATTTGGCTACACGCGAGAGGAGTTCGACAAGGGATTGAACGTTCTCCAGATGATTGCTCCTGAGGACCGCGCCAGGGCCGGCGAGAACATCCGTAGAGTGCTCGGGGGACAGCGGCTGGGCGGGGTTGAATACACGGCGCAGCGGAAAGACGGCACGACATTCCCCGTCATCATCCGCTCCGAACCCGTCATTCGCGGAAACCGGCCAGTTGGATTCCTCGGAATCGTTGTGGACATCACCGAGCGAAAGCGAGTGGAGGAGGCGCTGCGCGAAAGCGAGCAGAAATACCGCACGCTTTTCGAATCCGCTCCAGAAGCGATTCTGCTTCTGGACTTGAACGGCAAGATCCTCGACTGCAACAAGGCGACGACGGAGCTTCTCGGCATGCCGAAGAAGACCATCGTTGGTCGGCATCTGGACAAATTGGTGACTTTTGATGAGGACAATTTCTCTCGGGCATTTGATCTCCTTGCGCAAGTCAGGTGCGGGGAGAAAGTGAGTCCGACGGCGTTGAAGCTGACGACGCACGGCAAGGACTTGCGCTGGATCGAGGTGTATCCCTCTCTCGTCAGCATTGGGGACGAGAGAATGGCCGTCCAGGTCATAGCCTGCGACATCACAGAGCAGCGCAAGATGGAGGAAGAGCTTATCAGAGCCCAGAAGCTCGAATCGCTCGGAATCCTCGCCGGAGGCATCGCCCACGACTTCAATAACCTGCTCGGGGCGGTTCTGGCCAACGTGTCTCTTGCCCAGAAGCATATCCAGCCGGACACCAAAGCCCACAAGCCGTTGGAAGAAGCGCGCAAGGCGTTGGCCCGCGCACGGGACCTGGGCCAGCGATTGCTCGCGTTCTCCAAGGGTGGCACGCCTGTTAAGAAGCTAGTCTCGCTCGAGCAGATTGCCTCCGAAGCCGCCAATGTGGCTCTCAGGGGATCACGTGTACGATGCGAGATCGTAATCGCCCCAGAACTCTGTCCCGTTGAAGCTGATGAGGGCCAGTTGTACCAGGTCGTCAACAACATAATTACCAACGCGGTCCAAGCTATGCCCGATGGCGGAACTGTCTCCCTGCACGCCGAAAACCTGCCCGCAGCGCAAAGACGTCCCTTGCCCCTTCCCGATTGCGACTGTGTCAAGCTTTCAATAAGCGATGACGGCCCAGGTATACGCGAGGAGCATATCCCCAAGATATTCGACCCGTATTTCACCACGAAGCAGCAGGGCATGGGCCTTGGCCTTGCCGCCGCGCACGCCATAGTCGCCAGGCACCGGGGCCACATACGCGTCGATTCCGAATTGAATGTCGGCACGACCTTCCATATCTACCTGCCGGCGTCAAGAAGGCCGGCATTCGAGTCTGCCGGCGCCGTCGACAAGGTGTCCCACAGTGGTGGCAGAATACTGGTCGTGGACGACGAAGAGATAATGCTGAAAGCAGCGGACGCTGTTCTCAGAGACCTTGGATATGACGTAGACCTTGCCAGGAACGGCGAAGAAGCCGTAAAGGTGACCCGTGGCGCAATGGATTCCGGTTCCCCCATCGACCTCGTTATCATGGACTTGACCATACCGCACGGCGTGGGTGGGAAAGAGGCCGTCAGCAGGCTGCGGGAAATCGACCCAAATCTGAAGGCCATCGCTTCAAGCGGCTACTCTGATGACCCCGTGCTGGCCGGACAAGGAGACCACTGCTTTCAAGGAGTCCTCCGCAAGCCCTATGATGTGGAGGACATGGCGAATATCGTCAGTCAGGTGCTGAAGGAAGCTGGGGGAGATTGACGCCGCTTCCAGCGCCACATGTCACACTAGTTCCGCTGTCTTGTTGTGAAGGGGGAGAATGCCATGAAGGTGTTAATGATCTCGGGTGGCCGCAATCCCAATGGGCAGACGGCCAGAGCCGCCGCTGCACTTCTCGAAGGAGCAAAGGAACAAGGCTGCGAGACTGAACAGGTTCTCCTGCCTCAAATGAAAATCGAGCGCTGCCGCCAGTGCGATGAGAGCGGATGGGGCATCTGCAGGGCGGAAGGGAAATGTGTCATAGAGGACGACTTTGCATCGCTCGTAGATAAGATCAGCCTTGCCGACGCGGTGGTCTTTGCGACTCCCGTCTATTTCAGCGACCTGAGCGAAAGCCTGCGGGCTTTCCTTGACCGCCTTCGACGCACCTGCGTTAACCAGGCCGGCAAGGAAAAGGTAACAGGGAAGCCGGCAATCGGTGTGTGCGTCGCGGGGGGAGGGGGAGGAGGGGCACCCGCCTGCGCGGTGAGCCTGGAGAAGATACTGCGGACACCCGGGTTCGACGTTCTGGACTTGATCCCCGTCCGCAGACAAAACCTAGAATCCAAGCTTCGCGTCCTCAAAGCCACCGGCAAGTGGCTCGGAACATCGTTGTCTTCGAGCTCGTGAGTTCCCGATTGAGCGTCGGGTTGGGTGGTGTCTAGGAACGAAGAATGCCAATCAAGTTCCGCTGCAAGAATTGCGGCAGGCTGCTCTCTGCGAAGGATGAGGATTCCGGCAAGAGGGCCAAGTGCCCCGGCTGCCGGCAGCCCACCGTCGTACCCGTGATCAGCGAGGAGGTCGAGCCGCCTCCTGCCGTTGCCCCCCAGGCCCCCGTCCCGCTGTGCGAGATAACCTGCCGTTGCGGGCGCATCCTCAAACTCACCCCCGCCCAGCTTAAGCACGGGGTAGTCTGCGTAAACTGCGGCCGCAGAATCCCAGAAGGTGAGGAGCCACAGGCCCCTCCGCGCCACGAAATGACGGAACTCCCCTGGGGTCTGGGGCCGACACTTCGCGACGCTTTCGTCTACCCCGCGAGGGGCACGGGCTTGCTCTCCGTCGCCATCGTGACAGTGGTTATGTTCCTCTCACAGCTGATTGCCGGAATATGTTGCCTGTTCATCGTGCTCCTGGTTCTGGCTCTCGGATATGCGGCGTCCTACCTGCTTTCCGCCATCGCAGGCTCTGCTCGCATGGAGCGCAATCCGCCCGACCTTCCAGACTACAGGGACATCAGCGGCGACCTTCTTCTCCCTTTCGCATTGTTCGCGGCCCCTGCTCTGCTATGTTATCTCCCCGCGATCGCGTACTCCATTATGACGGCCTTCGGGATCCTGCCGTGGTTAGAGATAACCATCGGCGGCTACTTCGCTCCAGTGGGGCTCTTGTCTCTGCTCGTCCTGGGGAGTTTCGTCTTCCCAATGGCGCTGATGCGCGTCGCCGGCCTGTACAGCCTGCGGGGGTTGAACCCCGGCCCGATATTTCGGACCGTTTCTCGCGTCCCTCTTCAGTACCTCGGCCTGGTGCTCCTCCTTCTCCTTGCCATAACGGTGTCGTTCGTGACGCGAGCAGCCTTGGGCATGACGTCCAGAGTGGGAATCTGTGTGGGAGCGCTAGCGGGTCCGTTCATATCCTTCTACATAACGGTGGTCGAGATGCGTCTCATGGGGATGTTCGTGGCGAAGTACCAGGAAAGGCTGGGCTGGACGGACATGGAGATGTAGCCTGCGCACATTGAGACAGTCTCCCCCAGGGGGTATAATGACGAATCGGGCTGACCCTTGCGAGAGTGGCGGAACCTGGCAGACGCGCTGGACTTAGGATCCAGTGGCTTAGGCCGTGGGGGTTCGAATCCCCCCTCTCGCACTCGGCAGCGGGGAACTGCTCGCTGCTCTTTTTTCTTTGTGCGTGGTCCCGAGGTGGCATTGTGGCTCAGGATAACAACAAGGTCCGGCTCGCCTACGCTGCCCACGGGGGCGTCGCGGCGCTGGGTTGGTGGGGGTGGTGGGGCTTCGGCGGGTACGCCGGCGTCATCGCCGAGATATACGCGGTTGCCCGCAAGGTGGAACTGTTTCCCGACTTCACCTACCACTTCGAGATCGACGGCTACACCTACGAGCAGTTCGCCGCAAGCCGTGACCCCGAGGTCAAGAAAGGGCTGGCGTTGCTTCGCAAGCTGGTGAAAACCGGTCGCGTCGAGATCGTCGGCGGCACCTACGCGGGTCCCTTCGCGCCTCTCTGCGATTCGGAATCGATGGTCAGGCACTTCGAGTACGGCCTTGCCGCCACGCAGCAAGCCCTTGGTGTTCGGCCTACAACGTACTACTCGCAGGAGCCTAACTACAGCCTTCAGTCGCCGCGCGTGTTTCGCGATTTCGGATACCGCGACGTGCTTCTTCGCTTCGAGTACAACGCCGAGTTTCCCAAGTTCGACGCCGAGAAAGTGACTTGGGTCGGACTTGACGGCACAACTGTTGACGCTGTTCCCTTCTATTATTTCAACGACGGCTCATTCTGTCACAACCCGCCGTCGTCAGGCTCCCACATGCCCTCCGACTATCTGAAGACCGGCAGGTTCGGCAAGCTGGGCACTCCCAGGCAGTATCTCGCCGTGGCAAAGAAGCACGGCGTTGCTAACCCTCTGGTTCTCTTCTGCCGGGACGTCACCCACTATCACTTCACCGACCAAGATGCCCGGCGGGTGCGAAAGTCGCGTTTGGTGAGTTGGACGACTCTCAAGGATCAATGTCGGCGGGCTGCGGGGGGCGATCGGGTTGCCCTGAAGGCGGACGACATCAAGCCTGTCGCCAGGTTCGGATGGCTCGGCGACCGGGTGCGGCAGGCAGGCAGGAGAGCGGTCAGGGCGCTCTATTCCGCGGAGTTCCTCGACGCCGCCGAAGTAGCCCTGGGTGTCGGGCCCGCTCGCGGAGAGCTGGACGAGGTCTGGAAGAGGACCCTCATCGCCGATAACCATGACGCCCTGTTCTATAACCACGGCATGGCTTTTCTTCAGCAGGACGGCACCGACCTAGCCGCGCTCCGGATTGTCGAATCAGCCGAACAAGATGCAAGCATGGCCGCCCAAAGGAAGCTCTCCGCAATCGCACGCTGCCTCCGAAAGCCAAGGAAGAAGGGTGTCCGGGTCATCGTTGCCAACACACTTCCGTGGACGTCTCAGCGCGTTGCGGAAGCGACTGTTGACCTCGGGCCAGATTGGCAAGGCGTGACCTTGGCCGATGGGAGTGAGGAGATTGAGGCTGAGATCCTCGATGTTTTCACTCAGGACGACGGCACGAGACGCGCGAAGGTCGCTTTCCCCTGCCACTTCGAAGGTGCGGGCTATAAGTGTTTCTACGTCACTCCTGGTAGGCCCGCCACCGGAACGAGGACTCCCGCCGCGTGGTCCCTGGAGTCGGCCTCATTCTCGCTTTCCCTCGACCCCAAAACGGGCGCCGTCACTCGCCTCCTCGACAAGAAGAGCTGCCTTGAATACGAGGGCCCACTCAACCTCTACAAAGCCTACTTCACCCAGCTTGGCTGCTGGAGCATCATCGAGAACGTGAGGGCGCTGTCGGCAACCCGCGGAGCTAGTGGCGTTCGCGCTGTTCTCGAGGGAGACCTCGTCGGAGTGGCGGAGCGAAGGCCCCCTCTGGGCGACCGCGAAGAGTACGCCCAGAAGCATCCAGATGAATGCCCGTTCCCTGCGCGAGTGCGTGCTGTCGTGCCGTTTCGGCTGCTCATCAGTCTTGACGATGTCGCGCGGGCCGTGGGGTTCCAGGTCACCTTTGACTTCCCCCTTGGGACGCAAATTGGCAAAGATTTCTACGGAACGGACATTGCCAATATTCAGGCCCAGATGGATCGAGCTGGGTACGCCCTAAGGGCACTGTTCGCCTTGCCGAAGGAGAGAAGAGTCTGGGCGGACGTGCCATTTGGCGCTGCCGAGAGACACCTGCCCGTCTTTCCGGGCGTCAACTGGTGCCGCGCTGAGTTCGAAGGCAAGGCTTTGACCCTCGTCAACGAAGGCACCGTCGGCTACACCAACGATCAGGACGGCCTTGGCAACATGCTGGCCATGGCCTCGTCGGGCGTTCACGGGTCGAGCACGAAGGACCGGTTTCTCTACGCCTACATTTCCGGCAGGCACACATATCGGTACTGGCTCATCACCGATCCGTGCTCGATGGGCCCTTCGCAAGTTACCCGAAAAGCGCTCGAACTCACAACGCCGCTCCTTTCCGCGCGTGCTCAGGGCTCATCCGGCCCTCTTCCTGAGGAAAGCACGCTTCTCCAGCTTTCCGACGGCGTCGTACCCACCTCCGTTCGGGAGAAGGATGGTGTGGAGATCAGGCTTCACGAAGCCGTCGGCGCGGAACGTGATCTCGAAGTCAAGCTCCACAACTGCTTCGCAGGCAATGCGCATATGACCAGCCTGGACGGCCATAACACTCAACCCCTGGGAGAAGCACGAGACAAGCTCTCGATGCGCCTCTCGCCTTGGCAAGTCGTGACGCTGAAGATTGAGCAGCCTAAGTCATGACTTCCCTCTTCTCGGCTTGGTATGGGGGAAAAGGTGCGCGCAATGCCTGTTGACAGGCCGCCTCAGCGAGCTTACCATTCTTGCGAAGAGGGTGTTCTCGGGATTCGTGTCACTTGGTTGCACGAGGGAGGCAGTTGCTTATGGATGCTCCTGAAGTAGTCGGCTCTGGTCTGGGTTTTCTGTTCATATGTTTCATGGGGCTGATCGGTCTGGCTATCACGGCATTCTGGATCTGGATGATAGTTGACTGTGCAACGAAAGAGGAAGAGGGCTCGAATAAGATCGTGTGGATATTGGTGGTAGTGCTATTGGGTTGGCTGGGGGCGCTGATATATCTTTTCGTGCGCAAGCTCCCGCGCGGGCGGGCCACCGCAGGCTACTAGCGAGTCGGCTCCGCAGCTGGGCGGCTGATAGAGGAGGAGGGGCTGATGCCGTTTTTGGGCTGCTTCTTTGCACCCATTGGTCTTGGGCTTATCGCGCTGTGGATTTGGATGATCGTCGACTGCGCAACGAAAGAGGAAGAGGGTACGGACAAAATCGTCTGGATTCTTGTGGTAGTCCTCGCACACTGGATTGGTGCCCTGATATACCTCTTCGCCCGCAAGCTGCCTCGCGACAGGGCTTCATCAGGCCAACCTATGGCTCCTTGAGCCTCGTTCTTCTGCACCAACGAGGCTGGCAGAGGTTAGCAATGGAAGAGATTTTCGTGCTTCCCATTTGCGGATTGATATCCATTCTCGGCGCGGTTCTGCTTGGTGTCTTCGGCTTCTGGATCTGGATGTTGGTCGATTGTGCCGCCAGGGAGCCTGAAGGCAGCAACAAGATCGCATGGATTCTGATACTCATATTCGTGTCGCCGCCCATTGTCGGCGCGCTGATCTATTTGCTCGCGAGGAAACTCCCCCGAGATAGGCAGGCGTCCGCCGGGCCCTAGCACGAGAGCCTGCCGTCTCCAGGGAAATCTGTTGGGAGCTGGACGAATGGGGATGTTGGGTCCTATCGAGTTCCTCACGGTCTGTTTCGCCCCCGGACTCTTCGGCCTCTGGCTTTGGATGATCATCGATTGTGCGATGAACGAAAAAGAAGGGGCCGAGAAAATCGTATGGATGCTTGTCATCCTGTTCGCCAATTTCGTTGGGGCTCTGATCTATCTGTTCGCAAGGAAGCTGCCGCGCGACAGAGAGACGCCCTCAGCGCCTGCATGAATCTCTGGCTTCTATGTCCACTGATATGAGAAACCCCGTCAACTTGCGTGCTACCTTGAGAAGCGTTCCTCTGCTGCTCGTCCTCTGTGTCTTGATGGGTTGCGGCGGCCCTCCCCCCGAGTTGCAGGACCTCAAGCCGTTCGCCGAAACGCGCACGCTGATGGGGACGGTTGTCAGCATCACCGTGTACGCTCCCACGTACGAACAGGCCGAGGCGGCGACCTCCCGTGCCTACAAGCACATGGCCAATCTCGAGGGTGCCTTGTCCGCCTCCGTTCCCAATAGCGACGTGTCGCTCATCAATGATCTCGCGGGGGTCCCCTCGCCTGTATCGCCCGCGGCTCTCTTCGTCATCACTCGCGCGCTGGAGATCTCGAAGCTGACCAACGGCGCGTTCGACATGACGGTAGGCCCACTCTTGTCGCTCTGGAGGGACAGCGCACAGCGCGAGCGTCTGCCGACTGACACCGACCTCGAAGAGGCCCGTCTACGTGTGGGATACGAAAAGGTCGCAGTCTCCAATGCCCCCGGAAACCCGACGGTCATGATCCCTGCAGGCAGTTCAATTGATCTAGGCGGGATCGCGAAGGGGTACATAGTCGATCAGGGCGTTGGCATCTTGAGGCGGCACGTCTCCTCAGCGCTCATCGACGCCGGCGGGGACATCTACGCCCTCGGCACAAAGCCGGGCAACGAACCGTGGGTGATCGGCGTCCAGGACCCGCGAAGGCCCCAAGACCTTTCAGCCCTCATCGAGACGCTTCACGTGGCCGACTGCGCGGTTGCCACTTCCGGCAATTACGCTCGCTACTTCGAGGTCGAGGGGAAGCGTTACTCCCACATAGTCGACCCGCGGACCGGCTGGCCCGTCGACAGGGTCCCGAGCGCAACCATCATTGCCCGAGACGCCACCACCGCCGACGCTCTGGCGACCGCCGCAAGCGTTCTCGATCCGGAGGACTCGCTCAGACTTATCCAGTCCCTTCCAGGAGTCGAGGCCCTCCTCTTCATCAGGGAAGGGGAGAGGTGGCTGCGGTACAGCTCGGAGGGGATCGACGCCCTAGTCGAAGAACGGGCGGAGCGCTGATCGGCACGCAGCGGCAGGGTAGGGGCGTACTAGGTCAGTCGAACCGAACGCTTCCCGCGGACAACCCGCCCGATGACCTGTCCCTTGATCCCTTCCCGTTTCAGCTTCCTTAGCACGACGTTTGTGCTTATCGGCGAAACAATCAGCGCCATACCCATTCCCATGTTGAACACCCGGTACATCTCGTCGTCATCCACTCCCGCGGACTTCTGGACGAGCCGAAAGATCGGCGGCACCTCCCAGCTCTTGCGGTCTACCTCCGCCGTGCAGCCTTCAGGCAGCACTCTCACGAGGTTATCCGGCCAGCCCCCGCCGGTGATGTGTGCTATCGCGCGCACCATCTTCTTGACCTTGTAGGACGAAAGCAGCGACCGTATGGGGCGAACGTATATGCGGGTGGGTTCCAGCAGCTCTTCGCCCAGCGTTCTTCCCAGCTCCGGCACGTGCTTGTCCAATCGCATCTTCCCCTCTTCCAGCAGAGCCTTTCGCACAAGCGAGAACCCGTTCGAGTGAAGCCCGCTTGAAGGTACCCCGATGATTACGTCTCCCGGGCACACCTTGCTTCCATCCAACAGCTTCGACCTATCGAGAACCCCCACGGCGAAACCGACTAGATCGTATTCCCCGCGTTTGTAGAACCCCGGCATCTCGGCAGTCTCCCCGCCGATCAATGCCGTGTTCGCTTGTCTGCAGCCCTCGACCACCCCCGACACTATCTCGCTGAAAAGCTTCTCGTCGAACTCGGGCATTGCTACATAGTCGAGGAAGAAAAGCGGCTCCGCGCCGAGCGTAATCAGGTCGTTGACCGACATTGCCACGAGGTCTATGCCCACGGTCCTGTGCATCCCCACCTTGAAAGCGACCCGGAGTTTGGTCCCTACTCCGTCGGTGCATGCGGCCAGTACGGGGCGCTTGTAGTTCCTGGCGAAAAGCTTCTCAGAGTAGTCCAGCGCGAACAGCCCCGCGAAGTCGGCAGTGGTCCGCAGCACCCGGGGGTCGAAAGTGCTCCGCATCATGCGGGATACCGAGGATGCGACCGCTTGCGCGGCCTCTAGGTCAACTCCTGAGTCCTTGTATGTGATCGCAGCCATTGCTCAAAACCGATCAATGGAGGTCTATCAGCAGATCGCTCGAGGGTTCCTCCGGACGGGACTCCGACTCCTCAGACGCGACAGCCGTGACCGTCTCAGGTTCCGACATTCGCCATATACATGCCAGTATCAGCGCGAAACCGAGGCCGATCTCGTGCAGCAGCATGGGCGTCCAGAAGTTCGCGAGCGCGAATGCCAGCAGGCCCCCGAAGAGTCCGACAGCCAGTCCCTGTTGAAGCGGACTGCCCGGCATCGTCATCATAGACAGAGAGCGTCGGGAAAACAGAACGAATACCCACAGGAAGAAAACCACCATAGGTATTCCCATCCGTGCCGCGGCGAGCAAATACGGCGGCGGGGTTGAAGCATCTGCCAGAACCGCGCGCTCCTCATCCGTCAAGCCGCCCTTTCTCAAGTACCTGGGAAGCGTAAGCGCTGCGATATCCACACCTGGCCCCACTCCCGCAAGAGGATTCTCCCGAATCGCGGCGGCCGCCATCACCGACGCCTCGCCCTTCAGCCTGGCCTGATCCTCCACAACAACCAGTTCGTCGCTCGCCGGGAGCCAGAGCCCCTTCGCCAGTTCTCGCTTCGCGGGCCCGAAGTCCAGGCTCCAGGCGCACACCACCAGAGCCGCCAAGACGACCGCGACGTACGCGAAGAGCCTTTCGCTCTTGACCATCGACAGCACCAGGATCGCGACCACGGCTGCAATCAGAAGCGGTCCGTACAGGCAATTCATCAATGAGGCCACAGTAGCCGCGGCCCAGAAAACTCTTCTTGGGAGATTGGTGTCAAAGGCAGCCAGTCCGAAGAACACGGGGGCCAGCAGGGCGGCCAGTCGCGCGTGCGAACCCCACCCCTCGAAGCCGATCGCCGCCGTTAGCTCTGGCAGCATCGGCATGCCCCTCGCCATGGACATCACCAGATAGACCCCGACACCCATCGCAGCCGCACCGACGATCAGGAAGAAGAGCATCATCTTGCGCGCGCCGCCGACAGAGAGAACGGACCCGAAAAGGGCGAACGCAACTGCGAAGTACTCGAAGTGCTGGACGACGTCCCGTACACCGGCCAGACCACCCGGGGGCTTCCAGTTTGCTGAAGCTGCTGAAATCGCGAACGACACGATAGGCCAGAAGCCCAGCCCGCATACAACGATCGCTGAGACAGTCGCGGATTGAGCGGATCTTCTTCTTACGACGAGCCAGACCATCCACGCTATGGTCGTCAGCGCGAGAATTACATCGGCCCTCGTCACGTAGGCAGAGGTACCCTCGGGCGCATCGCGCATCGGAGTATTGGCGAAAGTCCAGCGAAGTACTTCGAAACACGTGCGAGGAAGGTCCTTGACCGAACGCGGCATGCTAACCATCACGCCTTGTCTGAAGACAAACAGCACGACGATCACAGCCACCAGGAGCAAAATGACCTTTCGAAATCTATCCTGATTCACTAGCTCATCCCCCCGCGGCCGACCGCGTATGCAGAAGCCCCTCGTACCTCTTGATCTCCCACTCCCACTTCCCCTCCGCATCCAAGTGTCTGGCCCTGGCGAGATGCCTTCGGGCCCCCCTCAGCCTGCCGCAATCCGCCTCGACCGAAGAAAGATACAGGTGTGCCTCTGCGTCCTCCGGGTCGAGCTTCAAGACCCGCAGAAATCCCTCACGGGCCTCATTGTATCTGTCTTGCAGGTACAGATCGAGTGCCTGATTGAATGCGCCATCTCTCGCGGCCGCGAATCGCGGCCTGTGCCTCCAATATGCAATCCGGACTATGGTAAGGGCCGAATACAGCCAGATGGTACCGGCCAGCGCCACGGTCAACCACCACATCCTTCCTGGAAGCATGTCCGGGAACCAGAGGGCCGACACGATCGCGGCATCGACAGATGCGCCGTAGCCGATGAGAAGCAAGACCGAAGTGATACCTTTCCCCAGGAGCGCGTGCCCCGCTCCCGGCAGCAGAAGGCTCAATACTATAGCTTTGCGCCTCACGCGATAGCCCCCTCTGGCCTATGACTCCTCTTCCTCAGGGCCGGCGTTCGCCCTGCTCTCATGCCGTTCCAAGAGATACCCGATGTATGTCTCCACGGCGCCGTTCCTTTCGAGATTCCCCTTCTCGATCGCGGTCTCGACCTCCTCCACAAGTTCGCCGACCTCTGGGGACGGCTCCAACCCGAACTGCTCCATTATTGCGTTCCCGAGTCCCTTTGGGAGCACTATCCTGTTCGTCTCCTCTTCCCTTATCTTCTCGACTCGCTCCATCAGCGTCTCAAGTGAGCGGATGTTCCGTCTCACCTTCGCGGGGTTCTTGGAACTGATGTCTGCCTGCGATATGCCGATCAGATCATCCAGCATATCGCCTGCACTCCGCATCAAGCGCCTCACCGCCGAGTCCGTCCATTCGTCCGCATACTGCCCGGGTTTCATATGGTTCGATATCAGGAACAGCACGCGGTTCCTGAGCTCCCTGGGAAAGCGCAGCCTGTAAAGAATGCCTGCGGCCAACAGCCGGCTCACTTGCTCGTGCTTGTGGAACCGCACCTCTCCGTCCTCGACAGTGCGAGTGTACACCTTCCCGATGTCGTGCAGGAGCAGCGCCCACCTCGTCCCTGGGTCCTTCTTCCCTTTGGAGACCGCAAGCTTGGTGTGCTCCCACAGATCCTTGTGGTGGTACTCGATCGTGTCCTCAAATCCTATCAAATTCGTCAGTTCCGGAAGCACAAAGTTGCACAGCCGCGTTTCTGTCAGGAAGTCCAGCGCCTCGTCCGGCCAATCCCCCAACAGGGCCTTCTCCAGTTCCTCTTTCCAAACGGCGGGAGGAACCGTCGTCACATTGTGGCTCTGATGACAGGCCGCAGACAGAAGGTTCGGGGCCGGAGAGAATCCCACCTCCGAAATCAGTGCCGCTGCCCTCAGCATTGAGAACGGGAACTCGGCTGCAACCCCCTCCGGGTCCTCGATGGTCGAAACGATCCGCCTCTCCGCATCAGCCTTCGCGCCCGCCGCGTCCAGCAATCTCCCGTCCGGCCCGACTGCAACCCCCTCCAGCTTGAGATGGTGGCTGAGCAAGTGCTCCTCTATAGAGGCCCCCACCTCCGAGACCGTCTGGCTTCCCCAAGCGCGGCGTTCCTTGGCTGACAGGAACGCAGTGAGTAGAATCCGTACCCCCGAGTAGGTTGCCGCAACGCCTTCGGGATGTCGCTGGACCTCCTCACATCCGGCTTCCCCGGCTACTCCTTCGAGGTCGTCGCGAGAAGCTTTGGCTGCTATCTCTATCACGTCCGGGAGCGGCCCGTTCAGCAGCACCGCCCTCGCGGCCGCGCCTGTTAGGTATGCTTCAGTCCCCAGGCTGGTAAGGGCCTTCAGCAACTCCATGCTGCGGTCGTTCGCCATTTTGTTGTGGTTCTTCTGCGCTTTCATTTTGTTTAGCAGGACGGTTCAAGAAGGGACGCCATCAGCCCGACACGGTTCCGACCGGCTGGCTCGCTTCGCTGTGCCTGGCCGCGTTCACACGCAATTGAGGATTCAGCTTCTTCGCCTTCTCAAGATATCTCCTCTCGATGGACAATCCCATACGCACCTTCTCGTCGAAGTACGTCCGGCTGTGAACCACCCCGTTTCTTGAGAGAAACGCTTGCGTCTTGCCGTCGGAGGAGCTAAGCGTCACGTTTACCGAAATGCGCGCCTCATCCAGGTAGTCCGAGATTCTCCGCCGGAGAAGCTCAATCCCTTCGCCGTTGATCGCTGACGCGAGTACATAGTCCTCTGCCTTGTCCTTAAGCAAGGACAGCAGGCCGGGCTCCCTTTCCTTATCGATCTTGTTGAGAACGACCAGCACCTTCTTCTCGTCGCACTCCAACTCCCCCAATACCTCCGACACGACGTCCATATGATGCGGGCTTGCGGCAGAGGACGCGTCGACAACGTGCAGCAGCAAATCCGCTTGCAGCGCCTCCTCGAGCGTCGCGTGGAACGAGGAAACAAGATGGTGCGGAAGATTTCTGATGAATCCTACGGTGTCGCTTAAAAACACCTGCTCTTTCTTCCCGATTTCCAGCGTCGATGTCTTCGTGTCGAGCGTCTCGAAAAGTGTGTCGCTCACATTCACGCTCGCGCCGGTCAGCGCCTTCATGATGCTCGACTTCCCGGCGTTCGTGTACCCCACAAGGCAGATCGTGAAGCTGTCCGACCTGGCTTCTGCCTGTCGCTTCCGCCGTCCTTCGATCACGCGGAGGCTGCTCCTCAGGTCGGCAATTCGCTTCCTCACCAGTCGTCGGTCCGTCTCGATCTGGGTCTCCCCCGGGCCCCTAACGCCTATCCCCCCCTCATATCTGGCCAGGTGTGTCCACATCCTGCGAAGCCTCGGCATCAGGTACTCAAGTTGGGCCAATTCCACTTGAAGCTTCGCTTGGGTGGTCTTGGCGTGCGTTGCGAAGATGTCGAGCACCAGTTCGCTTCTGTCGACCACCTTCCGTTTGATTATGTTCTCGAGGTTGCGCACCTGCGCCGGGGTGAGGTCATGGTCCACCAATACAACATCGGCATTGAGTCTCTGTGCGGTGTCGCGTATCTCCGCAGCCTTTCCCGTGCCCACATACGAAGACGGATGCGGAGCTCTCCTACGCTGGACGACTGTCCCGACCACCTTAGCGCCCGCCGTCGATGCCAGCCCGCGTAACTCATCGGTGTTCTCTTCCTGAAACTCCTCCTCATCAGGAAGGATGACCGCTACGAGCAGCACCCTCTCCGCCCTGACCACGCTCTGAGTGGATTTCAGCTTCCGCACGAGCACCCCCTCAGCGACTAGAAGTCGAATCCCTTCTCTATCTTCAGCTTCGGCCCCTCTTCCTCGCCGGGCTTTTCCTCTTCCTTCTTCTCCTCCCTTGGGGCGAATTCCTCCAGCCTGTCCATGGTCACAGCACCTCTGCCCAGTCCGCGGAGCATCAGCTCGAGGTCTCCTGGGGTGGAACTGTTCGCCAGGGCTTCGTCGCGAGTTATGATCCCCTGGCTCACCAGGGACGCAAGGTGCATGTTGAAGGTCTGCATCCCGTAATAGGAAGCCCCGTCGACCATCGCCTTGTCCAGATCCGCAACCCGGCCCTTCTCGATCAGCTGCGCCACGTTGGGGGAATTGGCCAGTATTTCCATCGCCACGATCCGGCCGGTTTCGTCAGCCCTTCTCAACAGTCGCTGACTTATTATCCCCAGCAGCGTCAGAGAGAGCATGGCCCGTATCTGGTTCCCGGTTTGGGTAGGGAACATGTCCACGATCCTGTCAACGGTCTGTTTGGCGTCGTTGGTGTGCAGCGTGCTCATCACGACGTGACCTGTCTCAGCCGCATGCATGGCCAGCTCCACCGTTTCCCTGTCCCGGATCTCGCCCACCATGATTACATCCGGATCCTGCCTCAAAGTCCTCCGAAGCGCTTCGTTCACGTCGAGAACATCAACCCCCAACTCCCGTTGATTGATCGTCGCATTCTCGTCAACGTGAACGAACTCGATAGGGTCCTCTATAGTTATTACGTGGCAGTAACGCGTTTGATTGACGTGCTGAATCATCGCGGCAAGAGTGGTGGACTTCCCGCTTCCGGTCGGACCGGTAACCAGGATCAGTCCCTGCCGCCTGCTTGCCAGGTCTTTGAGAACTTTCGGCAGCTGAAGGCCGTCGATAGTGGGTGACTCGTACGGAATAAGTCTTATCGCGCCTCCCAAGTTGTTCCGTTGATGAAACAGGTTAACTCTGAATCGGGCGGTTCCCGCGAGCTCATACGCGAAATCCAACTCTCTGTCGCGCTCGAATCTCTTTCGCTGGCCGTCGTTCAGGATAGGGTAGATCAGCTCCCGTATAGATGTCTCGTCAAGTGGAGGCATCTCGGTTGGCTTCAGCTCGCCTACCCGGCGCATGAGAGGGGGCCTCCCAACTTTCAGGTGTAGGTCAGAGCACCCCGCATCAACCATGTTCATGAGCAGATCATCCAATTGCAATTCGATTACTCCTTGGCATTCACCTGTTCTGCCGATACTGCCACCTTGGCTCTCGGCCAGTTGTCCTCTTTCCGCATATCTCTTATTATCCCACGCGGGCATGCCTCAATGCACGCGCCGCACAGTGTACATTTCTCATAATCTATGACCGCGACGTTGTCCACAACCTTTATCGCGTCCGACTCACACGCCTTTTCGCACAGTTTGCACGCGATGCACCCGTTCTTGCACAGCTTCCTAACAAGGGCTCCCTTATCTTCCGACGAGCACAACACATGGATATGGTGGTCCATCGGCACCAGGGCGATAATGCCCCTCGGGCAGGCGGCAACGCATTTCCCGCACGCCACGCATTTCTCCGGGTCCACCCTTGGCAGCCCGTCGTCTCCCATGGTGATCGCTTCGAACGGACAGACGCTGACGCAAGTACCCAGCCCTATGCACGAATAGCGGCAGGCCATCGGGCCTCCCTGGCTCAGGGCTGCGGCCGCGCAGTCTGCGACCCCCCAATAGTCGAATCGTGAGTCTACACCCTCGGCCCTGCACAGCACAACCGCGACTCGCCGCTTCCTTTCCCCGAGACTCGTCCCCGTGATCTCAGCCGCCCGCTTCGCAGCATCCGGGGGGATTAGCGCGCAAGAGGACGGGTCTGCATTGCCGGCGAGCAAGGCCTCTGCCATGGCCTCGCATCCGCTGTATCCGCACGCTCCGCAATTGACTCCAGGGAGCAATTCCAGAAGTTCATCCAGACGTGGATCCCGGCCCACCTTCAGTTTCGCGGATGCCACGGCCAGACCGACGCCGAACACTACGCCCAGCCCCGCGAGCGCAACCAACGGACCCAGGACGACGTTCATCTCCATAGGCTATCCAGTTCCCAGGATTCCAGCGAAGCCCAGAAAGGAAAGTGCCATCAGCGCCGCGCAGATGAAAGCAACAGGAAGCCCCCTTAGCGATTCCGGCACCGCCGACAGAGCCAGGCGCTCCCTGATCGCCGACATCAATAACATCGCGAGCAGGAATCCCACGCCCGCTGAGAAGCCCTGTACAGTTGCCTCCAGAAAATTGAAGTCCCTCGGGGCATCCGTGGTATTCAGCAACGCCACTCCCATGACCGCGCAGTTCGTCGTAATGAGCGGGAGGTAAATCCCCAGCGCCCTGTACAGCCCGGGCGAGGTCTTTCTCATCGTGATCTCTACAAGCTGCACTAGGGTCGCAATCACCAGTATGTAACTCACATTCTTCAGGATCGGCACCAGGCTGACCTTGTTGCCGATCAGGAAGGACAGTATGTTTTGCCCCGTTTCCTCGCCCGGCAGCAGCACGAAGTGATAGAGGCACCAAGTAGCCGCGGAGGCGAGGGTCATAACGAATATCACCGCCATTCCCATGCCCACAGCCTCGTCCGTCTTCTTGGATACCCCCACGAATGGGCACAGCCCCAGGAACCTCGCCAGCACGAAATTGTTAACGAAAATCGACCCGAAGATAATGGCAAAATACGCGCTCAGGTTCATCAAACCGTTTCCTCGGATTTCGGCTTCGCACGCAGAGGACGGATTCGTTCGGGTTCAGCAGGCACGCGTTTTCCCCCCCGCAACAGGTTATACCCTCCCAGCAGCAGCCCCAGCACCAGAAATGCGCCCGGGGCCATTATCATCGTTGCCGCAGGCTCGTAGCCTTTGGCTACCGCAAAACCCCACAGGGTCCCGTTCCCCAGCAACTCCCGTATCCCGGAGACCAGCGCAAGGGCAAGTATGAAACCTGCCCCCGCACCAAGCCCATCCAGGAACGATGCCGCCACGCTGTTCCTAGAGGCGAACGCCTCAGCCCGCCCCAGAATGATGCAGTTCACTACGATCAGGGGGATGAATATACCCAGCTGCTGATTGAGCGACGGGGGGAGCGTCGCCTGCATCGTAAGCTCCACTATGGTAACGAAGCTTGCGATGACGACGATATAACAGGGGATGCGAATCTCCTTGGGAATGAGCCGCTTGGTCATCGATATGATCAGGTTGGAGGAAACCAGCACCGCCGTCGTCGCTACTCCCATCGCGATGCCGTTCTTCAGCGATGTGGTCACCGCCAGCGTCGGGCATAATCCCAAAGGCGTGAGGGAAATCACAGGATTCTGCCTGATTATGCCCTTGGTGAATTCCTCTCTCAGGGGCACTCCATTCTTCCTTCACCGGCTGGAGAGGCAATATGCCCTAAGCCCGGCTCCATCATGGGATTTCTAGGTCAACTATAGACTTCACGTTCGATTAGTGTCAAGCACAAATTGGCTTCCCCCTGCCACTGCAATTGACTCCCAAACCCGCGCCCGTTATCATCTCCGGAGGCAAATGGCTCTTGTACAAGGCGGTGCAGCTTGATAGTGGGCGTTCCTGCAGAGATAAAGCCTGATGAGAACAGGGTGGGCATTGTCCCCGGCGGCGTGGAGACGATGCGGCAACACGGTCACGAAGTGCTCGTGCAAGCCGGTGCCGGCGTAGGCAGCGGGATATCCGACGAGGAATTCAGTGCTGCCGGCGCCGAGATCTGCGACCAACCCGAGAGCATCTACTCGCGTGCGGATCTCGTGGTCAAGGTCAAGGAGCCCCTGCCGTCCGAGTTTCCCTTGCTCCGGCGGGAGCAGGCCGTGTTCACCTTCTTTCACTTCGCCGCCGACCGTGAACTCACCCAGGCCGCCATCGACAGCGGAATCGTCGCGATCGCTTACGAGACCATCCAGTCGCCCAGCGGCAAGCTTCCTCTCCTGATTCCCATGAGCGAAGTGGCGGGAAAGATGGCGGTGCAAGAGGGCGCCAAGTATCTCGAAAAGCCCATGATGGGAAGAGGAATTCTTCTCGGCGGAGTGCCGGGGGTCGCACCGGCCAACGTTCTCGTCGTCGGGGGCGGCACTGTTGGAGCACACGCTGCCAGGGTCGCGGCGGGTCTGGGGGCCGACGTCACGATACTCGATGTCGACCTTGACAGGCTCCGGTATCTTGCCGACGTGATGCCGTCGAACATAAAGCTTCTCATCTCCAGTCCACATAATACGCGCAGTCTGCTACCTCTGGCCGACCTCGTCGTCGGGGCGGTGCTTATCCAGGGGGCCAAGGCTCCTAGGGCGGTAACCCGCGACATGCTCAAGCTGATGAAACCCGGCGCGGTGATTGTCGATGTGTCCATAGACCAGGGCGGATGTGTCGAAACCGCTCACCCAACCACCCACGAGAATCCCACTTATGTCGTTGATGGTGTCGTCCACTACTGTGTGACCAACATGCCCGGCGCTGTGGCGCGGACCTCCACGCTGGCTCTCACCAATGCCACATTTCCTTTCGCGTTGGATATTGCTGACAAAGGGTACAGGCAGGCTGCGAAGAGCAATCCCGCCATCGCCAGCGGGCTGAACATCGTATGCGGCAAGGTCACTCATAGCGGGGTGGCGGATGCCTTCGGGCTCCCTTACACCCCGGTACAGGAGATCCTGTAAGCAAGGAGGAGGAGGATGAATGGCTGATCGGATAATTGATGTCAGAGGAGTAACTGAGTTCACCATGGATGGCTACCCGGGGCAATACCTCCGCAACATCGTGACCAAGGACGACGACATGGGCTTCGGGCTGCACTACGTTCGTATTGCGGAGGGGCACAGCCTGCCTGAGCACGTGCATGACGGCTTTGAAGTTATCTACATCCTCTCTGGAACCGCCGACGCGATGATGGAAGGCAAGACGACTGCGGTAGCTGCTGACACTACTCTTGTCGTCCCGAAAGGCATCAATCACTCACTCTTGAACACCGGCAAGGGCGACCTTCTCTTACTGGCCCTCTTCGCTCCGGCGATACTTTAGGCTGCGGTGGAATCGAATACGCCGGCAAGCGAGATCAAGCGTAAGCTCGCCTATATGCTGAAGGAATACGTGGACGTCAGCATCGGCGAGATTCGCGAAGCCTTCGGCGTCTCGGGTACCGATGTCAGCGCGATCGAGTGGGAAGGCAATCGCATCTATGTTGCCCTGCCTCTGCCAGTCTCAGGGCCCCTGAACGAGCTTATCCGAGAGAGCAGGGCAAGCGTTCGCGCCGTCTACGGCGCGGAGGATTTCGTGCTTGCCGAGACCTCTTCCAGCGCCTTCCTCTTCACCCAACCGGGCAACTCCCATCTCAAAAGAGATGGCACCAGGACCTCAATGAAAGGCAGATACGTCGGCCTGCTGTTTCGGCTGCGCCCTAGTTGACCCCGTAGCGCTCGTGTTCCGCGACAAACACCTCGCCAATGAACTTGCGGACATACGGATCGTCGGTTGACCGCAACTCCTCCGGGGTGCCGCGCGCTATCACTTCGCCGTTATGTATCATTGCCACCCGGTCCGCAATCTTGAAGGCGCTGGTGATCTTGTGAGTTATCATCACCATCGTCCGATGGTGCTGGTCCTTGAGATCGCGCAGCAGGGTGTCTATCTCCGACGCTATGATCGGATCAAGCCCCGTAGTGGGCTCGTCCAGGAACAACACATCGGGATCCGCCGAGATCGCCCGGGCCAGCCCGGCCCTCTTCTTCATCCCCTCGCTTAGCTCGGACGGCATCATGTCCTCGCATCCCGCTAGTCCCACCTGCTCCAGGACGTGCGCCACCCGCCCCTTCGCCTCCTCCATGCCCATCATGTGGTGTTCCAGCAGGGGCAGGCTGACGTTCTCAAAGATCGTCATCGAATTGAACAGCGCCGACGTCTGGAAGAGCATCCCAATCCGTTTAAGGATTTCCAGCATCTCGGATTCCTTCATCTTTACTATGTCCGTTCCCAGGATACGCACCTCACCCGACGTGGGCCTTAACAGCCCCACCATGTTGCGCAGCAGCGTGGTTTTCCCGCACCCGCTGCGGCCGATTATGGCCACTGTCTCCCCCCTGAGGACCTCCACGCTGACGTGGTCCAGGACGAGCTTATCGCCGTAATGGGAAACGAGGTCTTTCACCTCCACTACCTTCTCGTCTTCCGTCACTGCGCCACGCCCCCGACCAACGTAATGAAGGTAGCCGCCGGCACCTGCTCCCGTATGTCTTCTACCGCCCCCCGTACTTCGGTGACCAGGGCTTTCGCCTCGTTATACAGAGACGGATCCTCCAGCAAAAGCCGCAACGTCCCTTCTCCCTTGTCCATCTCGTCGATGAATTTGTGCAGCGTCTCGGCAGCTTCGTAGATCTTCGGACCGGCGGCAAGAAGCGCTTCCAAATCCTCGGTTTTCTCTGAGGCCAGCTCCCTGGCAATCGCTGTCACCTCTCTGAGGTCCCGGCTTGCCTGCAGCAGGTTCTGGTAGGCTTCGTCGTCACGCAAGAGCTTTGCTATTGCCCCCTCTCCCTCTCTTACCTGAGAGGTGATCTCCGCCAAGTCATCGACGACCTGGGCGAACTTCGGCCCCTCTTCGTCCATTATCTTCCGGGCAGTCGCGGCGACTTCGACGACGTCGTTGTACAGCGCTTCGTCGGTCAGCACCTTGCCCAGGAGCCCTTTCCCCGCTTTCAGGTCGTTGCTGAGTTCCTCGAAGTTAGAGACGATTTCCGTCACCTTTGGTGCGTTCTCGTTCATGAGATCGTCCAGCTTGCGCACCAGCTCAGTCGCCAGGTCGGTGATGGACAACACATCCTCGCTCTGGACAATGTCCCCTGGCTTCAGCGGGGGAGTGTCCAGCGAGCCCATCTTCAGCGCCACCTTCTTGCCCCCCAGCACTGTCTGGATCGCTACACTGGCAACCGAATCCCCTGGTATTGCCGTCCCTTCATCTATCTGGAGAATCACCTCGACCCGCCCGTCCGAGAGTCTCATATCCTTCACCTTCCCGCACTCCACTCCCGCCATGGTGACGACGTTCCCCGGCATGAGACCTTCCACTGTGCTGAAATATGCCTTCAGCGTGTATCCCCTACGGAAAGGGTTGATGTCTTCCACGATCAGCGTTCCGGCTAGAAGCAGCGCCAGGCCGACTATGACAAACACTCCGACCTTGGTTTCAGTCGAGACAGCCATCGGGAAACCCCTTCCTTTCCGTCTCTTCTACCAGAGCATTCTCCAGAGAAAATAGTCCGCGATCAGAATGAGCATGAAGGATGTCACCACGGATCGGGTCGTTGCGCGACCAACGCCGGCGGCTCCGCCAGTAGTTGTAAATCCTTGAAAACACCCCACTACGGCGACTATCGTCCCGAAGACCAGCGCCTTCACCAGGCCGTTCGATATTTCCTTCGCGTTCATTGCGAGCAGCATGTTGTCGAAGTAGACCTTCGTTGGAATGCCCACGTACGTCGTCGCAACCAGCGCGCCGCCCAGTATCCCGATCAGTTCAGAGTATATCACCAGTAGCGGGAGGCTCAGCGTGCACGCAACAAGCCGCGGCATGGCGAGGAACCTTAACGGGTTGATCCCCATGACCTTTAGAGCGTCGATCTCTTCAGATACCGCCATGCTTCCGATCTCTGCGGTGATCGCCGCTCCGACTCGTCCTGCCAGCAGGTAAGCCGTCATTACCGGTCCCAGCTCCTTTGCCATCGACAGTCCTACAATCGCCCCGACATATTCCTGCACCCGGAGCTGCCTGAATTGCAGAAGCTGATACCCCGTCTGAAGGGCAAGCACCATACCCACAAACAGCGCCATCACCGCCGCTATCGGAAGGGTGCTTACCCCTATGAACGAGACTTGCCTCAGAACCGACGGCAGATTGTTGGGAAGCTCCTTCAGCCAATAGCAGGTCCTCAGGAGGAGCAGCGTCATGTCCCCGGTCACATCAATGAATCTGGTGCTGCCCCTCCCGATGGCGGCGATCGCCTTCATCTTCCCTCTCCCAGAGGTATCTTCAGGAACCAGAGCACCCTGAGCTTTCTGCCATCGTCGTCTCTCTCATAGCCCAGAGCGCCCTTCAGCAGTCTGATCTTCTTCTCGCTGCCCTTCCTTTCATACCGGAAAAGGTGCACAACCTCAAGCTCCTCGTGATCAGCACCCTCTTTTCTTGTGATGAGCCTTCCCAAAACCCGCCATTCGCGCCTTTGTTCCCCCCCCCTCGATCTGAAGACCGTCCAGAACATCGCGTAATTCCTTTCGATGCCCCTCTCAGCGTCCTCAAACCACAAGGGGGACAGCATGGTCGTCTCGCTCTCCTCGGGGGAACTCCGCCACTTCGCAAGCGGCCAGAAAACGTTTCGACTGCTTTCCCTTGCACCCTGCTTGTTCACCCGCCGGATCAGAAACGGCATAATCCACAGGAAGCGCTTCTCCCAGTCTTCACCTCGCTCGATCCGCCTCGTGAGAATTGGCCATATGAAGAAGTAGTCGTCCCTCCACGAGCAACGCCGCGAGCCGAACAGCGGCCACACCTGCAACTGCGCGAGGTCGTCGCCTCTAGCGATCTTCACGATGGGCCAGGGCACATTGTACTCTTGATAATCATCCGACGTCCGGATAAGCACTGGGAACGGGCAAATCCGTGAGGTGCCCTGGCGCGTTCTCAACTCGCCGTAGAAAGGGAAGAATAGGAAACCGCTTACGCTACCATCATCTGACCCGAACCGCGAGAAGATGGGCCACAGGAACGAAACGACCCTTACGTCCGGCCGAGTCTCGCGTCGCGCGTAGAAAGGGAGAATCTTGAGACTATCAACCCTGCCGCCAGACGACCACCCCGCTAGTGGCCAGGGAGTAGCGTAGCCCCGGTGTTCCCCGCCTCTCCAGCTTGCGTACAGTGGAAACATGACGAAAAAGATCTCGTCATGACCAAACACACCTGTGATTCTTCCCACACACGGGAAAAGCCCTGCGTACTGCCCTCCGGCCGGTGTGACCCCGGAGAAGAGCGGGAAAAAATAGAAGCGCCTTGTGACGCCCCCCTGATAATTGGTGGCCTGGCGATCGATGAGGAGCGGAAGCACCCTCAGGTTGTAGCTCTGCTCCCGCTTCCTGTAGCGCACCAAGGGCCACAAAACCTGCACCTCGTGCGTTCCCTCTCCGTCATCGCTCACGCTGAACAGAGGGTGGACCCCCCACTCGCGCTTGTCTCCTTCACGCTTGCCTGTGACGAACGGCCACAGGAACTCAAGCTCGGAACTCCCACCATCTTCGCTCTGGCGGGAGTAGACGAGCGGCCACAGGTTGAACTCCCTGTCTTCGGCTTGTATCTGCGGCGGTAGAAGAAGCATCCACCCCGCAAGCACAATCAACGTTAGCGCGAAGGCGCCGGAACGCCCCAATCTGGCCTCCTCATCCCTCGCTTCCTTGTCCCTATAGAGGGCTGCATTCTAACGCCTGCGAGGCATTCCTAGCAAGGAGCCCGAAGCTGGCGAAAGCCCGATTGACTGCCGGCCTCCAATGTGGTAGCTTTGCAGTCTTAGGGAACTGTGAGCCACATCGCAGGAGAGCATCTCCATTCAGCCGAGTGAACTGGTCTCTTAGCTAGAGGGGGACACACCGTTGGCAGAGAAGGTCAAGTTCCGTTGCCCGGGCTGCTCGAAGATTCTCGCAGCTGGTTCCGAAAAGGCAGGCAAGAAAGCTAAATGCCCGGGTTGTGGCAAGATTCTCGCGATCCCCAGTCCCAAACCTAAGGCGCAAGCAGCCGTCCCACCCTCGAACTCCTCGTCAGCAAACGACGAGCAGCGCAGAGCCCGGTTCATGGACGGCTTCTCCCACGGGCCGAAGTTCGACAACGAGATGTCTGAAGGTTACGACCTGAGTGCAGGTGACCACTCGGTGGTTCTCCAGGAGAAGGCGAAGCTGCTTCGCGCCAACATCGAAATCGACGAGAAAGAACGTGCTTCGTACTGGAAAGCTAAGATGGGGTCGAGGTTCTACGGCTTCCTTATTGACTACCTCATCATCTCCGCACCGGTGTCGTTGCTTCTTTTCCTAACCGGAAGGACGGGGGAAATCACGAACCAGATGTCATCCATAGCGGGGGGGAGTTTCAGCGCGGACGCCGTCAGCCAGCTTGCTTCGTCTTGCGCTCTCGGCTGGCTGCTCTTCGCCGTTCTCTGGATCCTCTATCAGGGACTGCTTGTAGGATTCAAGGGCGCGACGGTCGGGAAGATGGTCACCAAGGTCATGGTCGTTGACTGCGAGCTTCATCCGGTTGGGCTGGGAAGAGCCTTCGCGCGAGGAGCCGCCTACCTTCTCACCCTCTTTGTGCCAATTCTCGTTCTGGTAGGTTTCTCCAACCCCGGCAACAGGATGGTTCATGACTTGATCGCAGGGACTCAAGTCACCCGGAGCGCCCATTAGACTTCTGCAGCAAATCCCTCAGCCTCGTCAATCTGTCCATCGCGATTGACGGGTCCAAGTCCAGCGCCTTGCTGAACTCGCTCGCTGCCCTGCCGTGCTCACCCATCGCCAAGCGCGAAAGCCCCAGGAAGTAGTGCGATACCTCGTTGCCATCGACCCCTTCCAGAAGCTCGACCGCCTCCTTGTGTCTACCCGCATAATACAGGGCAACGCCAAGGCACGTCTTGGTCTCGGATGCGAGCCTGCTCTTCTCCGGCACACTCCTGAACGCGTCCGCGGCCTCATCGGGCCTTTTCATCTGCAGCAGCGCCAGCCCCAGATAGAACCCAGCCACGGGCTGGTCCGGATGGAGCATGAGAGCTGAGCGCAGGACGTTCGCTGCCGCCTCCGCTTCGTCCTGGTCCAGCAGCTTCATGCCCAGCGAAACACATGCCCGTGCCTGTAGTTGCCGACGCAAGTTGAGGAAGAACCTGGGCTTCTTAGCGTACACCACGAGGTCCTTGGGCTCGAACTCAATTCCGCGCTCCCCCAGGATGCTCTCACCCTCCACTAGCAGCCGGGCGCGCATTTCGGGGTCACCCGCCAGCGGGTGTTCCGAAAGCACTGCAACCGCTTCCTTCGACTTCCCCGAAGCCAGCAGGGCCACGGCAAGGTACCCCCATCCCAGGAGATTCTTGGGGTAAGACTTCGTGAACTCACGCAGAGCCCCCACCGCCGCCCTGGCGTTCCCTGCCGCCAGCAGCACCCGCGCGTGAAAAAGCCCGTAGAGCCCGTCCTTCTGCTTTGCCTCCGACGAAAGCGCTAATGCTTCCTCGTGCCTGCCCCTCGCTGCCAGGAAGAGCGAGAAATGTCCCTTCACCGCAGGATCGTCAGCCGCCTCCAGGAGTGCCCTTCTGAACAGCTCCTCCGCCTGGCCGGTAGCCCCCCGGTCCGACAGCCTCAATGCCCTCGACAGATCCCCGTACGCTCCACGACTCACGAAATCCTTGCCCCCTCTCTACACACCCCTCCTCATCGTCTCGCGCACGATCCGCATCGTCTCGGCTGCATCAGGCTCCGTCATGTAATGGATTATCTCGTCTCGGGGGAGCGCGTCCACGAGTGCCTCGATATACCTCACGTTCGCTATGCTCTGCTCAACGGCCTTCCTCGCCGAAATCCTAGTTGGGAACAAGTCCAGCCCATACCAACCCTTGTACCCGAACTCCTTCAGCCAAAAGAACAACTCAAGCGTTTCCATGAAGTTGGCCGAGCCAACCATTAAGTCCGTATCGCCTTCCTTCTCCCGGTTGTTGTCGTTCAAATGCACGTGGAAAAGGAGGTCGTCCTTCATCGTCAGACTGTAGGCCTCGGCAAGGTTCTCGCGAGCGATCTGCACGTGGCCGACCTCGATATTCATTCCCATCCGCTTTGCGCCCAGCAGGTCATTCACCTCGTGGCACATCAGTAGGGCTTTTCCCGTATTGCCCGCCGTGATATAAACCTTAGGGTCGTTCGGCTTGTGCTCCAGCGCTATGCTGACTTCAGGAACCGCCTCCAGGGCGGCAACGCACGCCTCCCTGAACCAGTTCCACTGGTCCACATAGTTGGAAGTCAGTATGTACCCGTCGTTCCCTTCTTCCCCTGGCCAGAGGATCATGAACTCGCAGCCAAGATCACGGTTGATCTCCATCGTCCTGATCACTCTCTTCAGCGCCATGTCGCGAACCTTGGGATCGGGCGACGTGACAGCGCCGAACTTCCATTTCGATTCCGCAAAGAGATTGGGGACGATTGACGCGATCTTCAACCCCGCATTCTTCGCGTACTTCTTCACATCCTTGATTGTGTCGTCGGATATCTCGTTGGGGTAGTGCAGTTCCATCGCGCCGACTTCGTCTATCTTGCCCGCAAGCTTGAACCTCTCCTCTATGCTTACGGGAGTTTCCTTGTAGACCGAAAAGCGGTCGCTCGATTCGCCCAGGTACCATATTCCCAACGAGAAATCGTTGCCGGGCATTTCGTTCCTCCTTCCAGGCAGATAACGTGTCATTTGCGACAAGACGTAACTATAAGCTGACCCCGTTTCGACTGTCAACCGAAAAGCGCTCTCCACGCAAGGCCGCCAGAACCATCCGGTCCGCCGCCAAGACTCGGGGGTTTAAGCCTGCCTGGCGGCCGCGTATAATAGCATCGCGTCTCTTGGCTGTTAGCTCACGAGGGCCCGAGTTCCATGCTCCTCAAGTTTCGTTGTCCCCAATGCAGAGCGGAGATTTCCCTCAGCGACGATCAGCTGAGGGAGTTCCTGACCTGCTTGCATTGCGGCCAGAAGATGCGGGTCCCCGAGCAGCGTCGGCCACACAGACACGCCGAGGTGCTCAAGGCCAAAGAAGACTTCGCGTCCAGCTTCTCGTATGCGGTTGCATTCAAGCCGGCACCCGTTCGCACAGCCGCTGCCGCCATAGAATTGGCATCTCGGAGTGAGACCTGCCGGCCTCCCGATTCCGACTCCGATGGGTTCTACCGGGTTTCATACAAGCCATGGGCCGCAGGCACATTGATCGAATTGGTGAGCTTGCTTTCCGGCTCCGAGTTTCGGACTTCCTTCAATGATCAGGAGGTCCCGTTCCATAAGCTCCGTCCCTCTCTTGCTTGCCTGCGCCTCAGGTACGCGGCCAGGGATCGCGACTCATACTGTCGCGGGGATGGAAGATGGCCTGGAGCAGTCTTTCTCTGCCAGAAATCCGGCATCACAAACGATGGTCCTCAGTTGTGGGCCTATCGCTATTGCTCCAAAGGCGACGACGGCAAGTTTCATCTCGACGTGGACGCGTTTTCGGCCATGGTCACTGAAAGGCTTCGCGAATACATTTACTGCCCTTTCGCCTCCGGATCCTATCTGAGGAAGGCTATCTCCCGGCTGGAGGAAAGTATCGAGGGGCAGACTGCAGCCTGCTCAGCCTTTCTTCATCCGGAATTCCATGCTGACTCCCCCGAGCTGCGCGCCGAGAACTCCACTCGTGGCGACTTGTACCAGCGGGTGTACGTATGTGCAGACCATTGCCTCGAGTGCGCGGTTAACCACGGAATCGTCCACGACGGAAGCGGCGCAAACGTTCCCTGCCTGCCGGTTCACCATGGGTGTCGTTGTCTGGACTTGCCGATCGGAAGCGGGGAGTCCTCCCACGGCTACAGAGAGTTTCGGGAACTCCTCCCGCTGCTGCCCAAAGAGGAACAGGCTGCACTTGTCGGCGAAGAACAGGCCGCGCTCGTTCGGATCGGGTTCTCGCCTGAGAATATCCTCGACGGCGTCGCTGCCAAGGACATTGCCGACATCGCCAGGCAAGTCAATACCTTCGCTGTTTCCGAGCTGAGTGACGACCCCAAGCTCACGGAGAAGCTCCAAGCAATCAAGGGCGCGAAGGGCGTGGAACGGGATCAGAAGCAGTGGCTCCGGGCGGTGGCCACAGCGCGCCGTTCGCGCGGCGAAGGATTGGCCGAAAAGGTCGCCGCACAGGATCTTATCTCACGGGCGGCACGTCGCTCCCGCAGGTGAGACCCAAGACGCTCTGTATCACGGAGGCTGAAATGGCCTCGCCCGAATCCCTGGAAGACTTGGCCTCCTACGACTACGAATTGCCCAAGGATCTCATAGCTCAAACTCCGGCGGAGCCGCGAGACCACTCTCGCCTCATGATTCTTCACACGCGTTCGGAACGGATCGAGCACAGGCAGTTCTTCGAGATAGTCAATTACCTTCGGCGCGGTGACCTGCTCATCGTCAATGACACGAAAGTCCTGCACTGTCGCCTTCGTGGTGTCAGGAGCACCGGCGGCAGCGTCGAGGTCTGTCTTCTGGAAGAACTCGAACCGGGGCTGTGGAAGGCGTTTGTGAAAGCCCGAGGGAGGCTTGAGGTCGGCGAGCGGATCCGATTGGAGAATGGCCGTCTTGACGCCGTCCTCGCCCAACATCACTCCGACCGCACCTGGGCCGTTCGGTTCAGTGACGGCGTGGACCTGTCCACGGTCCTCGAGGAGGTTGGAAGGGCACCACTTCCGCCCTACATCCGGCGTTCCAGACAATTGGACGAAGAAATGCGCGACTATGATCGGGAGCGCTACCAAACCGTGTTCGCGTGCAAGCCTGGAGCTGTGGCGGCGCCCACTGCCGGACTTCACTTCACGACCGACTTGTTGGACGAAATCCGAGACAGCGGCGTCAGCATATGCACGGTCACCCTGCACGTAGGCTTAGGCACGTTCCAACCCATCAGAACAGAAGCGATATCGCAACATACGATGGAGCGGGAGTTCTTCGTGTTTCCAGAGGAGTGCGCAGAGGCAGTAGCTCGAACCCGGCGGATCGGCGGGCGTGTCGTCAGTGTTGGGACAACCTGCTGCCGGGCTCTTGAGACGGTGGCTCAACAAGAGAAGCTCGGTGAAAGCAGCGGATGGACCTGCCTCTACATCAGACCTCCTTTTCAGTTTCGGCTGGTCGACGCGCTCATTACCAACTTCCATCTGCCCAGGACGACTCTTCTGGTGCTTGCGGCGGCTTTCGCGGGCAGGCGGTTCATCCTTCGGGCCTATAGGGAAGCAGTTGCCGAAGGGTACAGGTTCTACAGCTACGGCGACGCCATGCTGATCCAGTGACTAGCCACGAATCCGGCGAGCACCGATTGCCCGGCAATCCCTTGAATGTACTGCGCTCAGGCAGTATTTTAGTGTGGTTGTGACTTGTGTCGGCGCTGGACGTCAGGCGGGCTACATGGCTGCTCATCGACCGCAAGCATGGGAGCGTGCTGATTTGAGACCGGAGGCAAGCGAGTCTCGGTCCGATTCGCTGCGGTTCGCCGGTGATCTTCTTCAGAGGCTGCACCCCCTTTGCGACCTGCTCCGAATTGCCCTGTTCTTCTGGACCTCACATCCCGACCATTTGATCAAGACCGGTCCCACAAGTCTCCTTCGACCGGTCGAGAGGCTCCTGACGGCTGCCCCCCGCAGAAGTCCCTCCGACACTTCTCTTGCCGCAGGCATAAAACGAGCCTTGTCGCACAATGAGCCTGCGGAACTCCAGCCCTCCGCCCGCTCGGATAGCATCCTGCTCTTGCAGCCTGTCTCTAAGGCTGCCTCCGAGCCGCTGGGTGTGCTGATAGGAGCCGGCGAACTCTCTGCAAAGGCGGCTCTCCGGGCCTTGATGATCTCGATTGCCGCCTCAATTAAGGAGCACTGTCGAACATCACAACTCGCCCGGGCTCACCGGGAAGCAGTGCGACTCATGGGGCAGGCGCTGCTTTCCTCGGACCACGCGGTCCTCCTTGTCGACTCTCAGTTGAATGTGAAGCTGATTAGCCCGGCAGCCATCAAGCTTCTTGACTTCAGCCCCGAACACCTCGAGGCCGGGCTGGATGCCGCGCTCCAACTCCAGCCGAGAGAACTTCGCTGGTACTGCGACGGCCGATTGCGTCGCGGTCAGGAGTTGGTCGTGACGACTCCGGCAAAAGAGGTGCGAGTTACCGCGGACTTCCATCCGGTGTCGCTCGACTCGAAGGAGCCCTTGGGCACGCTGCTGTGGATCGAGTGCTTGGTGGGTGCGCCGGAGACGCCGCCCGAACAGACAATCGCAACCGGGTTCAGCGGAATCCTCGGAGAGAGCGCCGACATCGTTCGGGCAAGGCGATCTGCCTTCGCAGCTTCTAAGATAAGCAGCAACGTCCTCATTGAAGGGCCGCCGGGCACCGGGAAGGGCTTCTTCGCCAGGGTTGTACATCGCGAAAGCAACCGTCGTGACGGCCCGTTTGTCGTCATTGATTGTGCTGCCGTCGCCGAGGGCTCTTTGGATGCGCAGCTTTTTGGGCATGTCGATGGTCCTCTGACGAGTTCTTCTGTGCCGGCGGCACCGGGCGCGCTGGACGTCGCTGCTGGCGGCACTCTGTTCGTGAACGAAGTGGGGATGATGCCCGGATCGGTACAGCATAAGCTCAATGAGGCTATACGCACTGGTGAGTTCGCTCGGATCGGTGCTGATTACCCGCTTCCACTCAATGCGAGAATAATCGCGGCCTCCTCGACCAATCTTTCAGAGAAGGTACAGAGTGGAGAGTTTAGAGGAGACCTTTACTACCAGCTCAACATAACCCGCATTCGCTTGCCCGCGCTTCGAGAGAGACTCGGTGACCTTCCTGAAATATGTCTCCATATGTGCCGTGCGATCTCAGCCCAGCAGGGCCTCGAAATAAGAGGGGTCTCGCCAAAAGTCCTTTCGCTTTTCATCAAATACGACTGGCCTGGAAATCTCGATGAGCTTCGCCAGATCCTAAAAGCCGCGTGCATTTCCTGCAAAAAAGGCTTCATCCGGGAAAAACATTTACTGTCTCAAATGCGAGCACGCCTCGAGAGCCGGGAGGCAGCCTTTGCTTCAGACCCCCTTGCCGACGAGCGTAGCAGGCTTTGGGAGAGCGAAAGGGTTCTATATCAACGAGCCCTCGAAATAACATCCTGGAATGTGTCTCAAGCGGCGAAACTCGTCGGGATCAGCAGGGCTTCCTTATACAGAAAGCTTTCCAAGCTGCGAATCCAGCGCTTGTAGAACGCCCTGTCGCAAAATAGCGACACAGGAATCCCCGCCAAAGACCTTGTGCTGCCAGCTCTGCCTTCGGAGACGATTGCCTTGGGGTTTCCTTTCTCAGGAGATTGACATTCGCGGAGCCGTGATATAGCCTAACTATGTCGGTATCTGCCGACAGGGGGCGCTGAGTTAGGGCTTTCTGCGCTTTCGTCGATGCTGGTCCGACTTTTACATATGGTGGGCATCTGGTTTCAGTGTCGTGAGGCGAATGAGAAAAGGAGGCAGCAGTGCGGACTAAGGAAATGTACTCTACTCATGACATAAGTGCTATCTGCGGCGTGGCCCTGACGACTGTCGCGGCCTGGATTGACAAGAAGAAAATCAGGGGGTTCAGGACCCCGGGCGGGCATCGCAGAGTTAAGCGGACCGACCTCATCGAGTTCTTGCAGAAGTATAACATGCCCGTTCCGTCCGAGCTGGAGCAGAACAAGTGTCGCATCACCCTGGTCGAGCCTGATCCCGAAGTCGCCGCGATGGCGACCGAAGCGATCGAGGAGGGAGAGGAGTACCTCGTCGAGGTGGCTCCTTCAGCCCTTCACGCCGGCGCTGCGGCCACGAGCGGGAAGGCCGACATGGTCGTCGTTGACCTTGAAACTCCCGGCCTCGACGCCGCCGAACTCTGTCGGGTGCTAAGGTCGAACGCGGGGACGAAGAGGGTGCCCGTGCTGGCCGTGGGGAATCCGACCGAGGTCGAAGCGAACGAACTGCTGGAAGCTGGCGTGTCCGACTTCCTTGCGAAGCCTTTTGACGGCAGAAAGATCGCAAAGAAAATCCGACGCCACTGCCCGGCCCCGGTCAGGTACTAGCCTAGCCGAGTTGAAGGCACGCGAAGCTGACTCCCTCGCTCTGGCAGAGGGGCCGCAGCTCTTGCTCGTACTCCTCACGGCACGTGAGGACGATCACTTGAACGCGCCGCGCCATCTTTGACAGAAGAGAGAGCGCTTGCCCCAGGCGGTCTTCGTCGAACGCCACCAGCGGATCATCCAGAATAAGCGGCAGTGGCTCCCGCGAAGAGGATAGCTCTCTCGCTATCGCCAACCTCGCTGCGAGATACAGCAAGTCTTGCGTTCCCTCGCTGAGCCCGTCCGTAAGCAGTTGCCCCTCGATTATCCTGTGTCCGTCGGGTCGCTCAAGCGCTGGTGACAAGTCGTTTCCGAACATAACGACGGAATACCTCCCCTGCGTCATGGTCTCCACCATCTCAGAAGCGGCTTGGTTCAGCGACTTGGACCACCGCGAGTGGGTCCCCTCGACTGCCGAGGCAAGCACGTTCCTGGCGATCTCCAACGAGTCACGAAAGCTCACGAGCCGCGCCTCTTCCACACGCAGGCGAGCAATGTCGCTTCTGAGCTTCCCAGGCGGCGTTGTGCGTCTCAGTAGCCCCTGGGCCTCCCTGCGCAGTCCCTCAAGCTCGGCCTCCAGATCCTTCTCCCGTTCCCTTGCCTCACGCTCCCTATCAACGTAACGTTCGCCCCTGCTGTACCGCTGCCGCAGGTATTCAATGTCCGAAAGGCTCGACCGCGCTTCGTCGGCACGGCGTGCTAACTCCTCGCCGCCGCCGTCTGCGGTGAGTTCCTCCAGCCGCCGAGCCGCTACCTTCAGCCTTTCCCCCGCCGCATCATATTGGCGGGTGCTGGACTGTAGCTCCGCATGCGCCTCCTTCAGCTCTTCCAGCGTCTTGCCCTCCGCTCCCGCACGGCGCAGCACGTTCTCGAGTGCTGTTTCAGCCTCCTCTCTTCTGTCACGCGCTTCGTTCTCTCTTCGCACCAGTTGGGACATCCAATCCAGTTGCGAATCAATCTTGGCCCTTGCCCTTCTGAACTCCTCGAGCTGGGCTTGCATTTCGTCCAGGTCGGGCAGCTTGGAGAGAGCTTGGACATACTTCCGCCTGAGTATCGGCACCGAGACTAGGCCTGCGACCCCTGCGACCAACAAGAGGGCACCACCTACTACGGCAGCTGCCTTTGCTCCGACTGCCCCCCCGAACGCCACAGCGAGACCGATAAGCGTAACGAACGACGAAGTGAAGACCCTTCGGAGCTGTTCCTTTCGCAACCTTGACTCTATTTCCTTCCGCCGCTTCTGCTCTGCGTCAGTTCCTTCCTCCAGGGCGGCCTCCATGCCTCCGATCTCCTTGCACAGCTCGTCCGCCCCAAGCCCGTCCAACTCAGGGGGCTGCCCTTCGAGCAGCTCCAGATCGACCAGCGTCCTCCACAATCCTCCCGCAACACTGCGTAGCTCGCCGGTTGACTTCGACAGCCCGGTCCGCGCCTCGTCAAGCTGGCTCAACACCTCTCCCAACTCCCCCGCCCTCCTTTCGTGGCCCGTCCACGCTTGGGTCACATCCGTGCTCTCAGCCTCGGCCAAACGACCGGGCCCAAGGCTCATCAGTCGCTCGCGGAGCTCCCCTACCTCTTCCTCTGCCTCCCTTATCCTCTTGACCTTCTCCTCCAGCCCCATGAGTTCCCCAAGCCGAGCCAAGGCCTCATAGTTCCTCACCTCCCCTCTTTCCCGCTCCAGCCGCGCTTCGAGTTCGTCTATCCTTCCCCATGCTTCCATTGCCTCCGCGTGCGCGGCTTCGCACTCATCGAGTTCTCTGCGCATTCTCGTGAGTTCTTCCCCGACCCGATCTAGGGGGCGAGTCGTGCTTAGAGCAGTGCCAACCTTTTCGCTTATGGTCTTCTCGATAATCCGAATCGCCTCGCTCGCCGATTCCCTTCCCGCGGTGTCCACCAGGGCCTCTATCCGGCTTGCCAGCGGCTCGCAGGATCCCCCCTTCCATCTCACGTCATATTGCTTGATCAGGGCGGATGCCTCGAATTCCTCCCTCGGCAGCCCAAGGAAGTGCGCCCCGATTCGCAGGTCTCTGGCAGTTTTGTCCCGGCCCAAAGTTGCCGTT
>Ga0180438_10000808_pt1 | contig 57078 bp, 34 predicted proteins | sample SS_ome_12_FD_132455 | JGI IMG/M metagenome (GOLD analysis project Ga0180438, IMG submission 132455) | Hypersaline lake sediment archaeal communities from the Salton Sea, California, USA - SS_3_D_2 metaG | ecosystem: Environmental > Aquatic > Non-marine Saline and Alkaline > Hypersaline >... | reverse complement strand
GCCAGATTTCTTTGATCTCCTGATAGACTTTACTTTTCACTTCAGCCGAAGACATCTCATTCAACTCAGCTTTCAAGTACTCGACGATTCCCTGGAACTCGTCCCTGTCGAGCCACGTACCGCTGCAGGACGGGCACCAATCGACGATGATCGCCGAATCGCCGAAACTTGTGGAGACCAGCTTTGCACTTTCGCACTTCGGACATCGCCGTTCAGACGGTGCAGCATTGGTTTCTTCGATAGCGTCCACCTCATCGTCCAACCATCTTAGCGAACTCCACGAATCCCGCTCACTCTTATCCTTGAGCTTCCGCAACTCGTTGCTATCCAACCAGATACCCTTACAACTTGGACAACCTTCCAGCTCTATACCGTATACCGCGTACAGGTTGAGATTCGACTCGCACGCCGGGCATTTACACTCGGTTTCCGACTTGAGCTCGGCGTCTTTGAACGGAAGCACTTCCACTGCAAAATCGGTTTCACTGCTCTTGCGTCGTACCCGCTTGTGCCAGTAAGGCAAATGGACGTTGTTAACGAACTCGGAAAACCCGGCACCCTTGACCGGCATGATCTTCTGCAGCTCCTTGTTGATCAGATCGAGTTCGCCGCCGTCCAGCAAGAACCCGCCGCAGTTTCCGCAATGATTCAAAATGATGTCGCTGTGTTTGAGGAAAAACACCTTGTCCAACTCAGTATCTTCACATCTCGGACACTGTCTCGGGGGCCCGGAGATCCCCTCAGCCTTATCCTTGGAACAGTACTCGATACTCCCCTCAACCTGGAAAGCCATCTTGTCCAGTTCACCTGCATCGAGCCATAGACTTCCGCAGGTTTCACAGATGTCATACGAGATCCGTTTTTTCTTCGTCATCGCGATATTGTTTATCATTTCCTCGTTGCAGTTCAGACACTTCACTGGGTTTTCTCCTTATGCGGCCAGAGCAGCAACGGCACCATTGCACTGGAACCGTGCTTGGTTGCAAACCTCTTTCCGTCCTATATTCTAACGGATGCTCGTCAACACGTCAATCTGAGTACTTGATAGAAGCCGTTCGCACATCTGGAACTCTTGCAGGCTGGTATCGATCACAGGTTCAATCAGGACTGACGGGGCTGCCATCGAACCGGGACGGTTTTTCCCTGGTAAACCCGATTCCCCGGCCGGTGACTATATCACGTTTCTCCTGGAGGAACTCGACATGCTGTAACAGCTGCCAAGCGGTATTACCCCACCCCATTTGATACCCTCTCTGATGGGCCCGTTTTTCCATCTCAAGACGCTTTTCACTGTTGAAGACGAGATAATCGATGGCTTGAGCTATCTGTTCTACCGAAGGTTCACCCGCATCGACAAGAATCCCTCTCGCACGCGGATCGATGATTATGCCCTTCTGATCCTTAATCCTGGGATTGATCAGCTCGAGCGCATACATGAACTTGGTGGTTATCGCCACTCGTCCCGAACCGAGCGTATCCGCCAACACGCCGCTCGATATCTGGTGCGGGTTGAGATACGGCAAAACCATGGCGTTCGTCGCGCCGTAGATCTTCAACAGAGTGCTCTCTTCAAGAAACGTATCAAGGAAGACGACGTCGTACCGCCCGAAATCCGCAGCGCCAAGCTCTCTCACCCCACACCACTTCAGCTTGGAATCTTTGAGCACCTGATTCATCATCACGTGGTACTCGCGGTAAAGCCTGCCTCCTTCCGCCCTCACGAATTCCGGATGACATTCGCCCGCGATCAAGTAGACCACGTTCTCTCTTTGCGCTTCCGTGCACGACTCGCTCAAGAACCTGGCGTAAGCCCGGATGCTGTATTGAATCCCCTTGTCAGGCGACCGGAGCCCGATCGTCGTGACAAGAAACCGGTTTTCCAGCCCATATTCTTTCTTTATCTCCAACCGGTCGTACTGAGACGGGTGGTGCATTCTGATCCCGTGGTCAATATGTTTGGCTTTCCCACGTTCGAGCCCGTATGTATCCGATTCGAGCATGTCAACCGCGCTATCCGTCGTGACGAGAAGGCCGTCGCTATGCTCGGCGAGATCCTGCAGCACACGTTTCTGATGCGGATCGGGATTGTCGAGGACCGTGTGCAGATAAACCAGGGTCAAGAGTCCCGCGTCGTGAAGCGCTTTTGCCATGGCAACATAGTTCGTGCCTCTTGCATCGGTGCCGTTCTCGTCCGGGTCGAGTCCGTACTCGTGCTGCAGCAGGATGACAGTCGGATTGGCCGCTTCGCGTGCTCGGTTAGCTATGTCAGTGGCAGCCTTACGCCACGATTCAGGACTGTACTGGTCGATGATGAGATCTACGGGAATATCGTACGGGACCCCGTCCTTGTCGATAGCCGCGACCCGTATATGACCGACCTCGCCCGTGAAGTGTTTCAGCGCGTTGGCCAGATCGCGCGAGAAGGTGCCTATACCGCACCGTCGAGGCGGGTAGGTGCTTACAATGCGGATGTTCTGTGGCATGGTATACTCCTGTTCTCACTCCCGATTCGGCTATAAGGCTTCATGCCAGCAAATCCCGACCGGCTGGCACATTCTTGTTGGTGTCCGTGTAGCCAGAGAAAACCAGCAGCAGTTGGTACGGGGGCTGCTTGTCGCATCCACGGCGGGCGAGCCGCCCGCTCTAACTCATAATTGCTTTTCGTTCATGAATACGACGCTCAATAGACTGCCCTCATTCTCCCGGATTACGCGCTCACTATAGACCAGTTTATACCGACATACCCAGGTTGTGTCAACATAGGACTGCTGTTTTCCACTTCGCGAACGGCGGCGAGATCAAACGAACCACCTTCGAATACATACGCAACCATGTGAGATAACAGCTTGGAGTGCAGCGGGCCGACTTTCCGAGAACCTCGAAACGAACGACGAACTCGGCGCGACGGTGACCCTCGTCAACCGATGTTTCGCGAGGTTACACAACCGACGCCTTGCACCAAGACGTCAAGCCTGGATGGTATCTCGTTAGCCTCTGGCCGCCAGACGCTTACACCTCGATCCGGAAAGACCTGCGATATCCGGTGCGCGCCGCCAACCGCGGTGTCCCTTGGTGGATCGATGAGAACGGCGCTGATGGCGTCAACGTCCTCGGCCTCGTTCAGACCGTGCGGTGAAATCGGGCTTTGCAAGCGGACCGATCGTGTCGCCGCCGTTCGTGAGCCAGTCCAGCGAGAACCGGACGAACACGATCTTTTCGTAGGGAGTCTCTGTGCCACATTCGTAGAGACAGCCGATGGTCTTGTCCGGTAAAACCGTCAGACACGAGTAGGCGAACTTGTCCTGGCAGATGGACTTTGCCACGGGCCATGTCTTCCCTTCATCGTAGCTCAGGCGCACGGTTCCATTAACGCGGTGCGTCTTCGAAGCGGGATTCGAGAACAGGAGCCGGCTCTTCGAGCTGTCTCGCTGGTCCGTATAGCGGATGAAACTTGCCTGACAGCGCGGCTCAACCAGCGTCGGGTCATCGGTGATGTCCGACCATGTTTTGCCGCCGTCTAGGCTCGTGGCGACGGCTCGGCAACCCTTGTTGCGCTGGCTCCGCATGTTCAGCATGAGCGAACCGCCCGCAAGTTCCACCACCTGGCATTCGTTTGTGTCCCTGCCCCCTTCCGCACTGAGCTTCCATGTGGCGCCATGGTCGTCGCTGTAAGCGAAATACGAACGGTACTGCCCGTCCATGCGGCGGCAATAGCAGGGGACGAGCAGACGGCCGCTGCGGGTCTGCACACCCATGCCCGGTCCCACCGCCAGGTAATCCCATGCCGGGTCCTTCAGCGCAGCGGTCAGATCGATGGGTTCGGACCATGTTTCGCCGCCGTCGTCACTTCTCCTTGCGTGGAGCATGATTGTCCTGCGGGTAGGCGCGGTGGGTTCGGGAACGGCGTGATCGTAGAACAACCAGATGGTGCCTGTCCGGCGATCCACCGTCAATGACGGATCGGTCGCCGCTTCCTGTCCGGGAAAGTCGACGATGATCCTTCCCCTCTCCCAGGATTTCCCACTGTCGAAGCTGCGCTTCATAGCGAGGTCGATGTTGTTGGGCGCGTCGTTAAGCCGTTCCACCCGCGCGTCGCATACGGCCAGAAGAGCACCTTCGTTCGTGGTCACCAGCGCGGGAATCCGGTATGCGTGGACCCCGTTTTGGCCGGCGACGAACACGTCGGTTTGCTGTGGCGGCGAGGCAGCCGCTCCAGTGTCGATCTCCGCCAGCTTGAACCGGACGCTGACGATGAACGGTTGTTCTCCCTCTATCCAATGACCGTACGTCGTGGCGATGAACGTGCCGTTGGGAAGTAGCTCGACAGCAGGATACCCGCAGTCGTGGTCCTTCTTGTTGTCGAGCAGACGGACGCGATACTGGCCTTCGCGGCCGCGGACGATGTCGTCGTAAGTGCCCACCCAGGCCACGAAATCACCTTTGGTCGGGCTGACGTGGGTCGTGTCGCGGAACGCGATAACGAGACGGCCGTCCGGGGAATAACGTCCGACGTGTCGGTCGCCGGTCAAGCTGCCGGGCAGTTCGACCGGCTCGGACCACGTCGCGCCCTCGTCGTTGCTGAACGCGACGAAGGAGTTAAACTGCCGGCTGTTCTCGCGCATCAACATGGCGAGCTGCGAGCCGTCGGGCGAACGGACGACGCCCGGTTCGCACAAATGCGCTTTCGGATGTTCGGTGACGACTTCCGGCTGGCTCCAGGTAAGCCCACCGTCCGAGGAGAGCGTCTTGTAGACTCTGAATTTCTTGGGTGTCTTCTTTTCCCTGAGAAACCGGCCGTCGTCGTGGAATAACGCCATATACCGTCCGTCTTTCAGTAGCACGACGCTGCTCATCGAGACGACCCCGCCGAAATCGCCGATGGGTTCGAGAGGCGTCCATGTCACGCCGTCGTCTTCGGAGACGGCCATCCGGTTGGGGTACAGGCCGGAAAACATGATGAGCCGTTTTGTGCCTCGCCGGTCGACCACGCGGTAGATGGTAGGCACCTCCAGTGACGTGGCCCAGTTGTCCGGCACCGGCAGCCGTTCGCTCCAGGTAAGCCCGCCGTCCGCGCTCCGTTTCATCACAACCGCGCCGCGACCGTGCCCTTTGGGGTACACGGCGATCATAGTCCTGTTGTCTTCGAGCAGTACGGTCGTGGGATGTCCGAGATACTGGCCGGGCTCTCTGTCGATGACCACCTGACGGTCCGTTTCCTGCGAGATGTCTATTGTTGGGATGGTGTAGTGCCGGACTGCGGGGGGCCGTGGCACTGGCTCGCCGCTCGCGGCCTCTTCGACGGTGGCACAGCCGGAACACAGCGCTAACGAAACACAAAATGCCATAGTCAAAGCCTTATTCACACTGGATCCTCCTCTGCTGGCGGCATGAGCCAACATGTCGCGAGCATGCCGCGCCGTCTCAGCCTCGTTTCTCGGTCGGATGACACGAGCATCCGGGATAGTTCGGCGAATAGAGTATACGCTCAGGTCGAAGCGCCAACTTACCGTTCTTCACGAACCGCGCGCCGCGTTCCGCCAGATGGTCGATAAGCCGGTTTCGCCATGTGCGGAGTTGAGCCGCGTACGCCGGATCCGGCGCAAGGTCATTGAGTTCGCCTGGATCGCGCTCGAGATCGAACAACTGTTCTTCACCGTCCCGCGCGTGGAAAATGTATTTGTACCGTCCGTCGGTCAACGCGCTCCAGTGGTTTGCCGGGCTGTAACACACGTCATGTTCCAGATCGATGTATGGCCGCCACCCGCTCGTTTCGCCGCGTGCCAGGGCAAGCATGCTTAGTCCGTCAAGTTTCTCGGCGCCCGGCGCGGCGGCCGCCTCCATAAACGTCGGCAGGACGTCCCGCAGCTCCACGGTATAAGGGGACACCTGCCCGCGTTCGGCCGTGACCAGCCCGGTCGGCCAGCGCATGAGCATCGGTATCCGAGCCGAAGCCTCGTACGCATACGATTTTCGCCAGAGGTGATGGTCGCCGGTCATATCGCCGTGGTCCGCCGTGAGTATGATGAGCGTCTCGTCGAGCCAACCGCGCCTTTCGAGCGCCTCGAGGATACGCCCGATCTGTTCGTCGATAAAAGAGATTGAACCGTAGTATCCCTGGCGCGACCGGCGCACCTGGTCCGGACCGAGATCGCCGTGCCAGATTGTGTAGTCTTTGCCGCTAGGTCGCGCGTACCGTGCGGCCCATTTGCCAACGACGGCTTTCGGGAGGTCCGCGTCCTGGTACATCCGCACGAAGCGTTCAGGCGGGTCGTACGGGCTGTGCGGACGCGCGAACGAAACCTTCAGGAAAAACGGTTCGCGCCGGTTGTAGGATTGGAGGAACCGTACAGCCGTCCCGCCGGTCCAGTCGGTCGGATGAAGCCGCTCAGGAAGCGCATACGTCCCGGAACGATAATCGTTCCAGCCGATGCCGGTTGTGTCCGGGTCGAGATTTGGTGCTTCCGAGGCGAACCACGCCCGGTAATCGCTTCGGAACTCGGGCGACTGGACCCTGCCCGACTCGTCCAGCAGAACCTCGTGGAAACCGTGCTTGTTGCGCTGCGGATGCCAGTGCATCTTGCCGATGCCCATTGTGTAATAGCCGGCGTCGCGCAGCGCCTGGGGTTTTTCGATAGGATACTTCTCGGCGACACGACCGTAACCCAGCATACCGTTCCGCCACGGCCCCAGCCCGGTCAAGAGAGCCGACCGCGCCGGCGTACATGTGGGCGTGCACGAGTAGGCGCACCGGAACCTGATACCCTCTTGCGCGATCCGGTCGAGGTTCGGCGTCTTGATAGCCGAGTTGCCGTCCGCACCGATGCAATCGCCCCGGAACTGGTCGACCATGAGCAGAAGGATGTTAGGTCGTTCCCGGCTTGCTCTTGCGCGGGCGACCCCGCCGCTCGCCGCCGCAAACGCAACAGACCCCGCGCCAAGTTTAACGAACTCTCTGCGAGTCAACTCCGCCCGGACAGTCTGGTCACTCATGCCAATGTCTCTTTTTCGTTCGAGAACTTCCATCATCAATCGGACTGCTCGCATGTAGTCTCACGACCGGGACGATTTCGTGACCGAGAAGTCCGTGTTGCCTCCTCGACCCAACCGTTTGAATCCGGCGTCGCCAGCACGCTACCGACGGACCACCACGTAAGTCGCGCCGTCCTTGGCAAGCGTAGCCGTCTGCTTCCTCGTGTTGACGGATTCCAGTGTATATCCGGCTACCGTCTCGCCGACACGAGCGTTGTGTACCTGGCCGTCAAGACCATCGCGGATTCGTAGCATTACCTTTCCCCCGGCATCTATCGCTCCTACAATCGCGAAGCGGTGAGAAGGATCTTCGGCCATTTCGATCCAGCTCAGGAGGTCTCGCGCCTGAGCGACGGTCCTGGATAGTGAGGCTTCCTCTCCGCCACTCTCGATCAACTTGATGCACGTTTCCTTCGCCTTTGCCGGGTCGCCGTTCTGCACAAGCGACTGAGCCTCCCTCAGTTGCTCGGCAAGCTTCTTCGCAAGTTCACGAGCTTGCTTTACGTCTTTAACAGGTTGGGCTGATAGCGATTGGCTTCCAGTCTCCCCGGAGGTCCGAAGCCCGGCTTCTGCAACCAGCGACGTACGCGCACCTCCGGCGAACCTCCGGGCAAGGTCAGTGTATTGACCGCGTGGAAACTCCTTGAGGTAGTAAGCAGCAGTGTATTTCCACAGCGGATGGGACGTTAGCGTTGATTCACGCTGCCATTGCGCATTCGTGCAGGCCACTGCAAACACAAAGCTATCCTCACGCAGGATGTCGGGAACTCGGTGTACAAGTGCGTAACCGATCGTTCCCATGTCGACGCCTGGCCAAACCTCTTGCCAGTAACTGCGGAAATCCTCTTGAAAACCTTCCCGGGCATACGAGATTGCCACTTGTTCAAATCTCTGCCTAATAGTCTCGGCAATTCTCGCGGCTGACTCCTCATCGAATCCATCTTTTGGATCCTTTATGCCGGTATCGAGCTCCTGTGTGTTCAGACCTTTTCTAGGTATATGAGCTAGAAGGCACAGGGCAAGGTCGCTATGCTGTTGTGAAGCGCGAATCAGAGGCTCCAACAAGAGTTCGGGATGATATCGGGCGAAACCGACGACGGGCTTCCATATTCCTATCGCTCCCCAGGCCGCTCCGGTCTCGAGAAAACTAGTCTGGCGCTTCTGCTCCCGCGTCATTCGGCGCGACTCAAAAGCGACGGCGGATTGTGCTTCCAGACAGCTAAGCAGCTGGAGAAACGCATCATAAGCTCCGGCCTCAACCCCTTCCTGGACGAAGATAGGCTTCAAGAAAGCGGCCGCAGCCTTCACATCAATCGTCTTCCGTATTGCATCGTCCTCCGTGAGGCCTCTAAGCGACTCAGTCATCCCGGGCATGAACCTCGAGGCCAAGGATAACTCCAACCTCGCAATATCGTCTGCGCTTAGTTTTTTTGAGGCAATTCTACTTCTTAGTTCGGCCGCACTGTCTTTGTCGTAATCGTTGAGAAAGCGGGCTATGGATCTCGCTTTGTTGACCGCATTCTCGGAATGGGTACGTATCTCTTCGGCTGCGGACATCAATTCACCATACTGAAAGCTGCTCACGTGCTCTGAACATGCCGTGACAACTTGATCAAGAAGACGTTGTTCCGACAGTGACTCCAGGATTATGGAGATTGCCTTGGCTAGTTCCGCTGCCGCCTCGGGACCGTACCTTTCATTGATCTCAACGGCCACCCCAAACGACTCTGCAAACGCGTCTGATTCAACATCATAGAGTTCGTTCGGGTCGAACAACCGAATCTGACCTTGTAGAAAGCACGCTTCGGCGAGAAACCGGTGCCCTCGGCGGCTGGTAGGTTCTTCCTTCATTGCGGCCACCAGCTCTTCATCGGTGCGCTCACTAATATACGCAGATATTGTCTTGTCTGCCTCGTCGAACCTCCCTTTCTTATACAATGACCGAGCTTCTCGAATAGGTCTGGGTGTACACCCTACTATCCCAAGGCCAGCCACCAGCACCGCCAGCAGAAGAAGCATCGAAGTGTGCGGCGACGCTTTCCTCGGCTCCCCGCATCTTGGCGACGAATATCCCGATGCCGCAAGCTTCGTGGAGATCGACCCGCTTTGCAGCAAGAGCATTCTGGCGCACTTTCTCAGTCTCGACATGATCTGGCCCCCCGACGGTACAAGCCTCGTACTCTCACTTTCTTCCCGCCTTGCTCACTCATTTGACAGGAATCCTGCACTGCGCTTTTACACTCCATTCTGGCACCACAGACGCCCATGATATTAAGGATTCCAAATTGCAGCGCTCAACATCACTTGACACGCATATATCGGATTCCGTTCGCCATACTCCGCCAACAAACGCCTAGGGAGTGTGAACCATCTCATCATACCGCTCTAGGTCGGGATTCAGAAGGTAGACGCGATATGACTTCGGACCCGGCATGCTTATCCTGATCGTAAAGGATCGCGTCTCGCCAGCTTCCAGTGTCGCTTCAAGCTCGGGAGGATCGAAGGCATCCGCGGACTCCCCAGCCGGCATCCACCTCCAGATAGAAGGGTGAGCTTGCCAACTGCTGTCCTCCGTCCACTTGGCTTCTATTCCCAAGCCATAAAGCATCTCGAATCCGCGTGTGTTCTCACGCTGCCATTCAAGCTCCTCTTTGTCCACTCTGGGACCACCCGCATGACCTATAAACAACTCTGCGGATTTCCTGCCGGTATTGTGTATCCGGGCAGTGATGTTCAATCCATCCTGGCTCCATATTCTTTCAGCAGGACAACTCGTCACGTCGACGATCCGCAGCGCGTTACCACTGGTGCCGCTGCCATTGCTCCCACAACCGGTCAATAAGCAAGCAACGGTGGCCATCAGCGAACCGAAAACCACACACTTACTGGCCATGTTGGACCGATTCTTGTGCAGTGCCCAAAAGTCCAGAAGCGTCTTCATGGGTGCTCCCCTTCTGCCTTGCCTGATTCACTAACTTCCCTCTGGTCTCCAATAGCTGGCACTTCTACTCGTTGCTCACATGCCGAGTAACACACCTGGCAAATGCCGACAAGCTATTGAGACTTTGGAGTTAACCGGCCGCAGCGCTCTATACGCTTCTTTATTGCACGGATGAACCGCGAGTCAAAACCCTTTCGTCAATCCTGCCGCAAGCTGGATCCAATAGGAAGGCGCGATACGACCTGTCTGTTGAATCCACCGGCGGAATAATCTCGATGAACTCCCGGACTTCTCCAGGTTGGATCTGCGCACGCGGCGGATCGTTGGTCAACTCATCCTCTGGCCTTCTCTCAACTGGCGACCATCTGTAGCCTCCAGCGGATTCCCATCCACCGATACCTCGATACTTCACTTCCAGACCCAAGTGGTACGGTCCAGTAAATCCGTCCGGATCTTTGCGGCGGCGCTCGATCAGCTTCTCACCGTACTCGGTGTGATCGGCGTACATGAACAACTTGACCGGGTTCGGGCCCTCGTTCTCAACGCGCACAATCATGTTCTGCACTTTGGTTGTACCTTCAGGCCCCGTCTCCACACCACTGGAGAAGTCAACGATGCGTAAGGTACCCTGCGAGGTGCGGGCAACTTCCGGAACGGTAAATGGAAGATCATAATTGTAGCTCGGTCCGTAATACGGTTCTTCCCCGCCAGCAAGACTGGCGAGCGGACGCGTGCTGTACGAGACCCTCAACTCCGTGAATGCTCCCATGTCGGGCCAGTCAATCTCCCATTCCAACTCGCGTTCCTTTCCCGGCGGCAGTTCGCCTATCGTTTCAGAAAGAGCATCACTAAACAGACTTAGCCCTGATCCGCTCGCTGCTGTGACTCTAACGTTGTACAAGGTATCGCCGTAATTCTTGATTCTCACCTTGCCGCTCCCTTTGATAGAGCCGTCGGTGTGCAGCGCACCTGAGGCGAACACCACGAAATCATCGGACCTGCTATGCTCTTGAAATTGCGCGTTTTCCGCAGCCGCGACGACCAACTTAGGGACAATCGCAAGAGCAAGCCCAGCGAATGTCGCGTCGGCAGTGGACGCGAAGGCGATAGTCACTACCGCGCCCGTCGCGACATCTATTACCGTGTCAGTGCTGAAAAGACTTTCCGGATCAATCACGCTACGGACGAGCACGGTGAGCGCTATTCCTCTTCCGACCTTGTCCCTCAAGCGCGTCAACGCGAACTTGGCGTCCAGGATTCCGCCGATGACGGGCCTCGATATCTTTGCTAGTGCCATGACGCTATCGTGTATCTTGGCTATACTATCCCTTGATGTATCAACGGCTACAAGCACGTGATCGGTTTGCTCATCCTCGCCAAGCTGCGTGCGAACCCACGTAGTCCGTTGATAGCAGTAATGCTTCTTGAAATCCACTATGACATCCCGTTCGTCCTGCTTGTAAGCCTCCGATGGCATTTCGCGGAAGTACGCGGTAACCGAGGAAATTGTGTAAGGGGCTCCAGGTTCAAGAAGGTTATCACCACCTATTGCCCCCTCCTCATAACCAGCATCAGCAGCAGCCTGTAAGGGTGTTCTCTTGTTAGGATTGCATTTGACTCTTGCTGTGGCTTTCTCTTCGTGAAATGCACAGGTCATTACTCGGACCCAATATACGCCGGGACCAGGTAAACTAGCGCCTGATTCCGTGGGGAAGCGTACGGTATCTCCTCCTGCCGGAGTGGGCGCATCGCGCGGCAGGGGGATCACGACATCTGTCCCTGGTATGGCCACCGGGACATCTGTCCCTGGTATTCTGAGGGTGTTTCCACGCGGCCCTGTATACCATCCGTCTACACCCTCGGCCGTGCTCTTGTCTTCCCCATAGTAGAGATCTACGTAGAGGTAACCGTCGTAGAATGCATGGCCGCGGGTGTCCATCACACGGACTTCGATTTGCGGAACAACTTTGGTGCCACACCCCACACAAAGAAGGGACAAGGTAAGGCATGTCACAAGCAGACCTAACACGGACCTGTTGCTGGGCCAGAGAAACCAGCGCAGGTTGAAGTCAAGAGATCCCGAAGCGGCTTTCACGATGCTCTCTCCTGTCCTTTGCAGAATGCAAATCGATCGTAAGTACGGCAAAGGATTCGTGGAGACGATGCGTCTATAACTTACCTTCTGGCGTTCTCCCCCGAAATAGGTTCGAGTAGAGGTTACCCCCATTGCCCCCCCTGTGTCAAGCTTGCAAGTCTTAAGCAGTCGGGTTGCCTCGTGATTTCTTATTGGAAGACGATTTGGGGACTATCGCCAGTTTGGCGGGCGGCGATCCCTGCCCACGAAGGCAGCTTGGTATTCAAACGAGTGAGGAAGACCAGTGCTAAAGAGTCTGGACCTCGATCTCGTCGTTGGTGTATACGCAGATCCCCGAAGCTATCTGGATAGATTCGCGCACGATCTGTTCCGCATTGAGCGAGGAATGGCTGATAAGAGCGCGTGCAGCCGATAGCGCGTAAGGTCCTCCCGACCCGATAGCTAGCAACCCGTCGTCCGGCTCGACGATCTCGCCCGTGCCTGAGATCAGCAGCGAATGTTCTTTGTTCGCGACCGCCAACAGAGCCTCCAACCGGCGCAAATACTTGTCGGTCCGCCATAGTTTGGTCAGTTCGACTGCTGCGCGCGGGAGGTTGTCATGAAACTCCTCGAGTTTGCCTTCGAACCGTTCGAACAAGGCGAACGCGTCCGCGGAAGCCCCGGCGAAACCTGCGAGCACCTTGCCGTCGGCAAGCTTGCGGATTTTCGACGCCTTCTTCTTCACTATCGTGTTGCCCATTGAGACCTGGCCGTCGCAACCCATGGCGACCTGTCCGTTGTGTCGTACGCTAAGAACAGTGGTTCCTTCGAACATTGTCGTTTGTCCTCCGCCAGACGCTTCCCAGCCAAAGTCCAAAAACAGGATAATCGGACAGCACGCCCTCACCCGTCCCTCTCCCGGAAGGGAGAGGGCGTATTCCAGGAGCATTATAACACGAAATGGCGTATCGGTCTCAGCCGTGCGGATGGGCGCGTTTGTAGACCTCTTTGAGGCGTGCCGTGGTCAAGTGGGTGTATACCTGGGTGCTGGAGAGACTGGCGTGACCGAGGAGTTCCTGCACCGCGCGGAGGTCGGCTCCTCTGTTAAGCATGTGCGTGGCGAAACTGTGGCGCAGCGTATGTGGGGTTACGTCTCTGTACGTCGGTAACGTTGCGGCGGCGTACTTATGCACGATCCGTTGCACGCTCCGGCTCGTCAGCGGGCCGCCTCGGTGGTTCAGGAAAATGTGTCTGACGCCTTTCCCTTTTGCCAGCTCGGACCGGATCGCTAGATAGTCTCGCAGCGCGTTGACCGCGGGTGAACCGAGCAACGCCATCCGCTCCTTGCGACCTTTTCCAAGCACGGTAACTGTCCCGGAAATGAGGTCAACCTGGTTGAGACGCAGCGCAACAAGCTCGCTCGCACGGACGCCGGTCGAGTATAGCGTTTCGAGCAGGGCCCGGTCGCGTTTGCCCAGAGTGGTCGAGGTGTCCGGCGCTTCAACGAGCCGGCCGACCTCCTCCACCCCGAGAATGTGCGGCAGCGGTCTCCCGAGCTTGCGCGCCGATACCATCCTGGCAGGGTTCGTCTTGCAGACGCCGCGCGCGTGCAGGTGTTTGAAAAAGCTTCGAAGCGAGGCGAGCTTCCGCGCAAGAGTGCGCGACGACATCCCCAATCCTTGAAGCGTCGCGAGGTACTCCCTGATGGTGTGTCGGCTGACGTCCTGCAGGAGTGCCGTCGCCGGACCCACATCACCGGTTTCTGGATCATGGCCGAGAAAGATCAGGAACTGAGACAGGTCGTTCGAGTATGCTCGGAGCGTATGAGAGGAGACGTTGCGTTCCCCCTCGAGGTAGCGCATGAAGTCCGTTACGACGTCAGTCATAAGCCACCTTGCCGGTTTTCGATCGCGCTGTTCGCCGCGGCCAACTTACCGCAGGTTGCTGATCAGACCGAGGCGTACGATGAGTACCGCGTCAGAGCTCAGACTGTTGCTCGAACTTGCAGCCCTTGTCCCGACATTGCAGCGTACGCCGACCGTCCTGCACCTTCTCGATAACAAACGGCGCGCCGCACTCAGGACACTCCATGGGTACAGGCCTGTTCCACAGAGCGAAACGGCAATCGGGATACCGGCTGCAACTGTAAAACCGTTTGCCTTTGCGTGTCCTGCGTTCGACAAGATCACCGCCGCAATCCGCTTCGGGACATTTCACCCCGGTCTCCAGCGGCATCGTGAACTTGCATTTCGGATAGTCGGCGCATCCGTAGAACTTGCCTGCGGGTCCCGTCCGGAGCAGCATCTTCCCACCGCACTTCTTACACTTCTTGTCGGTAGGCTGTGCCGGCGCCTTCTTCTCCACCCCGTTACGCGGTTCAACCGGCCGTGTGTTCTTGCATTGGGGAAAACCGGTGCATGCGAGAAACACGCCGAACCTGCCGGACCGAATCACCATAGGTTTGCCGCATTTCTCGCAGATCTCCTTGGTAGGCGCCCCTTCTTTTTTGAGATCAACCATATTGTGTTCAGCTGCCGTCAACACCTTCTCGAACTCAGTGTAGAACTCTCTGAGCAACATCTGCCAATCGAGCTCCCCCTCTTCGATCTGGTCGAGCTCGGTTTCCATTTCCGCGGTGAACCCGGCGTCTAAGATTTTCGGGAAACTGGCGACGAGCAGGTCGTTAACCATCTGACCCAGTTCGGTCGGGTACAGTCGGCCTTTACGCCTGCCAACGTACTTGCGGGTCTGGATAGTGTTGACGATGGCGGCGTACGTGCTGGGCCGCCCTATACCTTTTTCTTCGAGAGCTCGCACCAGGCTGGCTTCGCTATACCTGGGCGGCGGCGTGGTGAAATGTTGATCCGGAACGATCTGAACCGGTTCGACCTCTTCGTTCTCGTTGATCTCGGGCAGGATCTTGTCCTCGTCTGAACTGTCCCCGTTCTCTCGCTCCTCCTTGTACAGGGCCATGAACCCCGGGAAGACGACTACCGACCCGCGCGCCCTGAACAAGAACTTCTCGGCGGCGATGTCCGCCGTGGTCTTGTCGATCACCGCCGGGGACATCTCGCTCGCCAGGAACCTCTTCCATATCAGCGTATAGAGCGCCAACTGGTCCTTCGTGAGAAAACTTGCCACGCTCTCCGGGGTCCTGTAGCACGATGTCGGACGGACCGCCTCGTGGGCGTCCTGGACACCCTTCTTGTTTTTGAAAAAGTTAGGTTTTGCGGGACAGAACTTGCTACCGTGCTTCTCCGCAACGAACTTTCGGGCCTCGTCCTTCGCCTCTTGCGAAACGCGAACAGAGTCGGTCCTCATGTAAGATATGAGCGCGACGCTTCCCTCCTCACCTAGCTCCACACCCTCGTATAGCTGCTGGGCAACTCGCATCGTCTTGCGCGGAGCGAACCGCAGCTTCCGGGAAGCCTCTTGCTGTAAGGTGCTCGTGCGGAACGGCGGATAGGGTCTTCGTTGGGTCTGCTTCTTGACGACGCTCGCCACGACGTAGCGTAATCCGTGGAGTTCATTGAGCACCGCCTGTGCTTCGTCCTCGGATCCTATCTTTATCTTCTCGCCGTCTATGGTCTCGAGCGACGCGGCGAAATCGTCCCCGCGCGGCGTCTTGAACACCGCATCTACCGACCAGTACTCGACCGGGTCAAAATCCAGTATCTCTTTTTCCCGCTCACAGATTAGCCTGACGGCCACCGACTGGACCCTGCCGGCGCTCAGACCGGCTTTGACCTTGCGCCAGAGCATCGGGCTGATCTTGTAGCCGACGAGCCGGTCGAGAACGCGTCGCGCCTGCTGCGCGTTTACCTTGTTTATATCTATCGGACCGGCCTGCTCGACGGCCTTGCGAATGGCCTTCTCAGTGATCTCGTTGAATACGATCCGCTGGACACTGCTGTTCTTGGCGCCGACCGCCTGTTGGATATGCCAGCCGATCGCCTCGCCTTCGCGGTCGAAATCCGACGCTATGAGCACGCGGTCGCACTCGCTGGCGGCTTTCTTGAGCTGGTCGAGGATCTTCTTCTTGCCCTTGATGATCACGTACTCCGGCTCGATCTCGGCGGTGAACTTCACGCCTAGACGGTTGGTAGGCAGATCGCGGACGTGACCGTTGGACGCCTTGACGATATACCCCTTGCCAAGATACTTGCTTATCGTTCGAGCCTTCGCCGGCGACTCGACAACCACCAAATCTCGACCCATATTCTCTCCGTCTCTACTAGCACGCGGGACGTTTTGGCAAAACCTCGCCGTGTCGCCCACGCGACAAACTGCACATAACAAATGCGGCGGATATTGACGAACGGGAAAGTCTGGGTTTCAGCCACCCCACTCCCTGCTGATCCGCACCTCCTAAAAACATTTTATCCGCACTGTCAAGCGCCTGTCAAGTTATCGGGCGTTTTTTAGCCCGTCTGGATCGGGTTCGAGCGCGGGCGGGATCCCCTCCACGTATCCGGTCTACCGTCTACTGTCTACCTGTCACGCCGCTGTCATTTTCCGCTGCGATTGTGATATATTCAGCGCGAGGTTTGGCCGCTATCCGACGAAAAAGGCAGTCCTCTTCCGGAATAGGAGGGCGATAACGGCAATGTACAAGACGCACGTCACGCGCATCAAGGTTCGGTCGTACGAGGTGGACGTCGAAGGTCACGTCAACAACGCGGTTTACGTCAACTACCTTGAACATTCGCGCACGAGCGCCATGCATGATTTCGGTGTTCCGTTCCACACATTGTTGGAGCAACAACTGTACATCGTCGTCACCAGGGTGGATATGAACATCCACGCGCCGGCATTTCTGGGAGACGAGCTCGAACTCAGGGTAACGCCGGCTGATATACGCCGCGTCAAAGGCATCTTCCACCAGGAAATCAGGAACCTTACCCGCGGCAACAAGACGGTTACCGCGACAGTGTATGGAGCAATCGTCGATCGCCACGGCAAACCGGTCAAGATTCCCGATGAGTTTCGAGAGGCTTTCATTGCGGAATAGAGTTTTCCAGGACTCGATCCGCTCGCAAAATCGTCGGCGGAATTAGAGGAGGTTCCAGCAAAATGGATAGAAAGTGTAAATGGCATAGTTTCCCACGGCGACGTTTTCTTGGAGCGTTCGCGGGTGCAGGTCTCGCAACGAGGTTGAGCTGCTCCGAAGCGGCTCGCGCGTCGCTGCCGCAATTGCCTGGGGCGGACCGCTTGAATCTGAAGCAGGTTTACGACGTGGTGGTGGTGGGCGGAGGCCCCGGCGGCTTCTCAGCGGCCGTGGCGGCGGCCAGGCAAGGCGCGCGCGTGCTGCTAGTGGAAAGGTACGGTTTTCTCGGCGGTATGGCAACCGCGGGACTTGTGAACCCGTTCATGTCGTACAAACTGCGCGGCGAGCGGCTTACATCCTCCGTCTTTAACGAGCTCATAGACATTATGGAACGTGAAGGCGCGCTCGACGAAAGACAGGTCGTCTTCGACGACGAGGTCATGAAACTCGTTCTGGACGACATGATGAAGCGACACGGCGTCGACCTTCTGCTGCACTCGTTTTTTCTCGCGGCCGACGTCAACGAGCGGCGGATCGAACGTATCCACACGGCTGGAAAATCGGGTGTCGTTAGCATTCAGGGGAAAGTTTTCGTGGACTCGACCGGAGACGGCGATCTTGCCGCCCGGGCGGGTGCCACCGTCGAGAAAGGTCGGCCGCAGGACGGTTTTTCACAGCCGATGACGTTGTGTTTCCGGGTCGGCGGCGTTTCCGGGGAACTTCCTGCCGGCGAGCTGCGCGACGAGCTGACGGAGATACTTCTTGAGGCAAAGGCCGCCGGCGAGGTTAACCAGCCCAGAGAGAACGTGCTCATTTTCCCGACCCTCATACCCGGCGCATACCATTTCAACACCACCAGGATTGTGAAGAAGGACGCCACCGATACGCTCAGCATGACCGAGGCGGAAATCGAAGGCAGGCGGCAGGTTAGAGAGCTTCTCGCGCTGTTCAAGCAACGCAGCCCGCGGTTTAAACAGGCCTACCTAATGAAGGTTGCCGCGCAGACCGGCGTGCGCGAGTCGCGCAGGGTCATGGCGGGATACGTCATCGGCGAGGCGGACGTACTGGCGGCGCGAAAGTTCGAGGATGGTGTCTCACGCAGCACCTATCCGATCGACATCCACAACCCGACCGGCGAAGGCACGGTGATAAAGCGCGTGCCTGAAGGAGACTACTACGAGATACCGTACCGGTGTCTCGTGCCCGGCACGCCCGATAACCTGCTGGTCGGCTCCAGATGTATCAGCTCGACCCACGAAGCCCATTCGTCCCTGCGCGTGATGCCGGTGGTGGCCGGTATAGGCGAGGCTGCGGGCACCGCCGCTGCCATGGCGGTCGCTAAACGCTGCGCGCCGCGCGAGGTCAGCGGTGCGAAACTCAAAGAGCTCGTCCTTGGACCAGCATGAACTGTAGTGGCCGCACCGGTCACGTATGTGTTATGCTGTGGGGGGCGTGTGTGGCAAGTAGCGTGCTCAAGGGTTTCGTATCAAGATGTGACGTTCACTCGGTTGGGTTGGCGGGTGTCTTTCCGGTGTCTACAAGTCGGGCTGGTCGGACTTTTACATGGCGTACGATGAGGTGGATTTGCGAAAGGAGGAGTGGAACGTGAGTAGGCCGAGAAAAGGTGTGCGGTATCTTGTGTGGTCTTTGGTCGCGACAGCGGCGGTGCTCTGTGCTGGCGATGTTTGCGCGCAGGGCGGTCTCGAACAGTGCGTGCCGGAGGACGCGCTTGCATGCCTTTCCATCCACGACGTGTCATCGTACCGGACAAACTTCGAGGGGACCGTTCTGTACGAAATCGGCCAGGAACCCTCGGTAAGACGAGTTCTTGAACAGTTCAGACAGTCTTTGCGAGACCGGATCGAGCAGGAACTCGGGATATCGCTGGAGGGATGGGGAAAGGTTTTTTCCGGCCAGGTTATGCTTGCCGTTACGGGATTCGATCCGAATGCTGAGAAAATGGAGGCGGTGCTCGCGGCGGATGTCGCATTAGGACAGATGGATAAGTTGAAGGAAATGTTGTCGGAGGCTGAAGTGAATATGCGCGGATCGGTACCTCTGGAAGCTCGACAGGCTTCCACGTACAAGGGTACGGAGATCGTGTCGTATGAAGCCGACGAGATGACGATCTGTTACTGTTTTCCGGGCGGCAGGTTCGCGGTCAGTGTTGGCACATCGGGACGCAAGACAATGGAGTCGTTTCTGGACAGGCTGGCCGAACCGCCGCGCTCGTCTCTGGCGCGAACTCCTGAGTTCCAGCATATTTTCGGCAGGATTGGCGGCGGAACGCAGACATTCGGCTTCTTCAACATCGGGAAATTCCTCGATCTTGTGAAACAGGCGGATGACAGCGGTGATGCGGAGCGGGTGATCGACGCGCTCGGGTTGAAGACTGTCAAGGCGATAGGTTCGAGCTCCTCAATTGTCGATAAGGGGTACAAGGACGTCATATACATTCACGCGCCGGGCGAACGCCGAGGCGTGATGAAGCTGTTCGCGGCGCCTGGGAATGTCATGGGCATTCTGAAATATTTCCCGGAAGACGTCACGTCGGTATCGACGTTTAGCCTGGATATTGCCGGATTGTGGCAGGAGTTTCAGTCCGTCATGCGACAACTTGAACCGGAGGAGGCCGAGGACATGGTCGAGGGTATAGCGGAACTCGAGCGCGAGCTGGAGCTGAGCCTTGAGAAAGACATTCTCGGCATGTTCGACGGGCCAATCGCCATTGGTGTGTGGGGCGCACCAATGCCTTTGCCGCAAATGCTGGCCGCTGTTAAGCTGCGAGACGGTGCTCAACCGGAGCGCGTGATCGGGCGGATCTTGTCCATGACAGGTGGGCAGCCCACGGAGACGGAGTATGAAGGTCATCGGATACTCTCGTTGTCGATGCCGAACGCCCCTCTCGTACCAAGTTACACGGTATTCAAGGATTGTCTCCTGGTCTCGACCAGTCCGCAGACGCTCAAGTCAGCGCTGTCCCGGCTTGCGGTCGCGTCCTCTCGCTCCGCTGCTGACAACCCCGCACTGAAAGAGGCGCTCGCACACGTCCCGAAGCCCGGTACCGCCTTCGGCTACGCCGATACTGCGGTAGTTTTCACTACACTATACACGTCCCTGACTACAACATTGCAATACCAACAGCAGGACTTGCCGATAAACCTCGCCGAGCTTCCTCCGGCGGAAGTCATCAGCCGGCACCTTTTCCCGGCGGTGACGAGCACGACCGTTGACAGAGAGGGGATCGTTTTCACCTCGTACGGCCCGTTTCAGGGAGCCTCACTGTTAGGCGGCGGACCAACCGGCCCGGCCATGGCGGGCATCGGAGCCGCAGTGCTCTTGCCGTCGCTGGCCAGGTCGCGTGAAGCTGCTCGTCGGGCATCGTGCGCGAACAACCTAAAACAGATGGGGCTCGTGTTCAAGATCTTCGCTAACGAGCACAAGGAAGGGAAATTCCCTATGATAGACGACCGGCGGGGAAATCTGGCGCCGGAAGCGGACGAGATCTATCCGGAGTTCCTCCCCAATCCTAGCATCCTCCGGTGTCCTTCCGACACGGACGCCGAACCGATCGAGGCCCCGTACAAGGCGGACGACGTTGATGATCGGAGCTATTTCTATCTGGGCTGGGTGGTCACCACGGAGGAGGAAGGGCTGGCTCTGCTGGATGCGTACGAGTCTCTGGATCTGGCGCGACGTGATGAGGATCTGGTGGTGCCGGAGGGGAAAGGTAACAGCGGCGGAAATAAGATCTTCAGGTTGCGTGAGGGGATAGAACGGTCACTAATAACCGATATAGATAATCCCGCTGCTGCTGTAAAGGCTCAAAGCGAGAGCCCTATAATGTGGGACCGGCTCGGCCAACACGAGGTCGACGGCGGCAATGTACTTTACATGGATGGTCACGTCGAGTTCATAAGATATCCCGGCAAGTTCCCGATGACCGAGAAGTTTATGAAACGGTTGGAGGCGATTTCCCCGAAGAAACCGAAATGAGCCTGGGTATAGCGGAGGAACTTTCAGGGTTTCTCGGCGATAGTATAAGCGGGGGCGTAGTGTGAGGTGGTTCCTGAGCGTGCGGTTGCTGATTGTCAACGGAGGTGGGCGAAATGAGACTACAAATATTGGTTTGTGTGTTACTGGCTGTTTTGGTGCTTCCCGGATGCATATATGTCAAGGTCGAAGGTCGACCCTGCCGGCATTGGGGTGAGCGGATGGAAGCTCTCGAACGGTGCGAGGGAGATCTGGACGAATGCGAGGATGAAGACGACGAGGACGAGGACGAGGACGACGATTCCCAGTAGCGGTCGCGGACGCTCGTCCTACCTGCCGTTGCATTATCAATACGGGATTCAGTAATTCGTGGAGTAAGGGTAATATGAAGTCAACGCAATATCGCGCACGTTCGCCTCTCGCATTTGTCTTGCTGGCAGTTCTCATTATCGGGTGCGCCGTGACGTCAGAACCACCTGTAGGCTGTTCGGAAGTCGTCCTTCCGGGACAAGCCATCCCGCGAGCCCTGTTTGAGTTGAAGGAAATGGATATGCACCTGCACGCCGGTATGGAACGATCCATACCTATGCAGGAATGGATCGACCTGGCGGTAGCCGACGGACGTAAAGTCATTATCCTGTTGGACCATATCGAACTCTACCGCAAATCTGCCGCCGCCTATAAGGCCTGGGCCAAGGAACGCGGTTTTCCGCAGTGGTATACGGTCGGGAGGGAAGGTCACGCAGCCCTCATGAAGGACCTGGCGAGCGTAAACGACCGAGATGACGTCATCACCTTCCGAGGCTGGGAGATTTATGAGGGTGAGCTGTCCAGCGGGGTCGAGCCTGAACCAATGCGTATGGCGGAGGTTATCGGCTGGCACATTTCGCCTCATCACGGCGGCCGCGCTCCCGACGGCCAACTACTGATCAGACGGGCGAAACAGATCGCCGAGATCCAGAAAGAGTTTCCCGTCCCGATGATCCTGTTCCATCCGTTCACGATGCGTATCGAAAACCTGCAGCGTACTGCCAAGGAGCGGGGCGCGGATCTGTCAACTTTGACCGTTGACGACTACCGGTTTTTCCAACCATGCGAACAGGAAGAGTTGGTCCGACTTCTGAAAGGCACATCTATTTATATTGAGATCTCGCGCGGCACACGGAGGTGTTGGGCCGACCCGGTGGTCCGGGAAGCCCTAATCGCCGACATCAAGCCGCTTGCGGAAGCCGGCGTCCAGTTTACCGTCTCGACGGACAGCCACGGAGTCGAAAGCGCTAAGAGACCGTTCGAGCCGGAACGTTATTGCGACGCGCTAGGCGTCACACCTGAAAACACGAACACCATTGTCCGCGAACTGCTCGCCTTACGCGCCCGCAACAGTCTGCGCAAGGCACAAGGCACCTCGAACTGACTGCCCCGAAGGCCGCGTCAGCGCAGGTAGATCGGGTTGGAGTAGATCCACGCGCGATCTTCGCCGTCAACCTTGAGCCAGCCTTCAACTCGGTACGTCCCAGAGCCGTCAGGAGCATGTTCCAACCGGCGGCCTGTCGATTCGGAAACGACCTCGCCGTTCTTGAGCAGGCGCACAGCGCAGTCGACGGGAAACTCGGCCACGAGTAGCACGTTCGCGCGGTACGGAAGCTCATCACCCATTATGTGGAGACTCCCGGCTCGCAAATCGCCGGAGGCTTGCCCTTTCGGGACGGCCATGAATCGGAACCCTGTCGGGTCGCACATCCAATCGTGGCTCACGTACGCATGACCCGCGTTAAGCGCCGCTCGCACGGCATCTTCGCTCAGTTCCGGCGCGAGAATGTGTGTGCTCATGGTCCGGAAGGAGTGATAATAGGTGTCGAAATCCAGCCGGGCTAGGATATCTCCGGGCTTGCGGCCCTTGGTCATTTCCGCTATGCCTGGCCGGACGTCGGCGGTGAGTTTGCGCATCTCGTCGTCGGCGTCGACGTTTGTCCCTAAGAGCACGGTTTTCTCGTCAACCATCTTGACGACCAACACCTGGTTGTGGTGACAGTCGATTGCGCCGACACCCACAACCGGCTGCTTCTGCGATTCCTCGTCCCACTTGCTCAGGTACAGCTCCGGGTAGTCGAGCTGCGACGCCAGAACCTCGTCGTGATACAGCCGAAGGGCTTCCTCGATTACCGGAAGCCGTTTCGGGTCGGTCATCATGGAGGCGACGGCGAACAACATATCCATATCGTCGGCCGCGTCGTGGTGTCGGTTGTAGATCTCCATCCCTGTCAGGCCCTCCATCGAGTGCGAAACGCGTTCCTCGACGTGCGACAGGAAGATCAGGCCTGTTCCCTGTGTCGTGGCCTTTATAAGCTCCTCTTTGGGCCCGTTAATTGCATCCATGACTGACGCGTCCGGATACAGGAGAAACCCTTTAGCTTCCGCGCCGGGGATGAAAAGTACGCCGTCACGCATGCCGCGCCAGCCGTCCATGAAATCGCGCGGCGGGCGGACGTGGTCGCTCAGCATCACGATCTGGACACCGCCTCTCTTGGCGTCCTCCAACAGTTCGGGCAGGGTACCGCCGGTATGGTTCGAGTCGTCAGCGTGCAGGTGTATAGCTGCGCGGTAGTCCGTCAAACCGGGCAGCAGCGGCAGGGACACGCGATTGGACTGGTGCCGGGCAACATCCTCGTGCGCGGCTTTGAGCCTCTCCGGCGAAATCCGTTCGACAGAGGTGTGCGTTCGACCGAGCGACTCGCCGGGGCGACCCGCCCAGGCCGGATGCGCCAATATAAGGCAGCTAGCAGTGATTGAGACCAACCGGATTGTTCGATAAAAATCGCGATTACGTGCCATCTTATCTGTACCTTTCCTTAATCTAACCGGTTAAGGGTTAAAAACCTGCATAACCTCACTGTATAGGGTGTCAATACCCGAGCGTCCAGGAGATCTTAGCGGCAAGAGCCGGATAATGCAAGCACGGAGGGAAGTGAACAGCGAATCTCGCCCCTGGTTCTAGTAGGCCGTGACGACCCTAGTTCTGGGCCACCACAGCAACACGATCTGTAGACAGGGGGGAACAAAGAAGATTAGCGAAGACAACAGACTGCCGATGTCGAAGCGCACCTGAGATACCAGCACCAACTCCATGACGAACGGCGCGCAAAAGGCCAGGCTCGCAAAGAAGAAGGTCCATTTTAGGACATCCCATGGATACTCGCTGCCCCTGGCAATCGACCTGCCAATGAGTACGAAATGGTAAATATGAATCACGACCACCGCAACCAACGGCAAGAAGGCGGCCAGGCTCACAACTCCTATCGGCGTTACCGTACCGGCCCCCTGCATCCTTAACCACATCTGGATCAATAACGAACCGATCCCCGCGACGCCCAAAACGAGTTGGACAAGTATGGATAGCCTGAACAGCTGTTCGGCGCTCACCTTGAGCCCCGCCCTCGCGCCCAACAAAGCGGCTATAGCAGCCGCGCCGAGCGCGACAGGACTGGGCCCTCACCCGCCCAGGCCGGTCAAGCCGCACACGATTTGCGCGATGTACAGACCGCCGATGCCTGCGTATACGCCGACGATGACCGCGGCAACGGTCTGCGCATACTTCCCTTGAACTTGCCGTATTGGAGGGTACCCCAGCCTCGCAATCATCACATCACACTCCGATCATTCCCATCTCCTGTTGTTCGGTACCAGTATAATCCATCAACGGAGCTATTGCAATTCTACTGGATATGATAAACCAGCCCGTCCTTCAGGTCGGCTTTCAGTGTGATACCAGGTTTCTGTTCTGACGGACCCGCCGCGAGTTCTGCTAGGAATGACCCGGCCTGCGAAGTTTTTCTGGAACTGCGCTGCGGTTCCTTGTTCAGAACCAGGTATATGTGCTCGTATTTGCCGCAGTAGCGCTCCAGGTAGTCCGTGAAATCGGCGTAGGAAACCTGTGATGACGACGGCCAACTTGAAAGGAAGTACAGCGTATGAACAGGTCCAAGATACAATGGGAAATCCTGGCCGTCCTCCGCCACGATCAAATCGCGATCGGTCATATTGGCCGAGAGCCAGGTGAGTGCCTCAGAAACCGCCAGCTTGTGTTGGAAGTCGTATGGGCGCGGCAGGTTTGTGCGCATTACAGCGCGGGCCGTGGGAACCTCGTTCCCGACCGCAATGAGTGCGAGAGCCACTGATATCGACGCGAAAACCCACGGTCTTGCACCGACTACGCGCACCAATAAGGCCGCGAACAGAAGCAGGAAGAGGAGCGTTGCGGGGACGGTGAGCCGGGCGTCTATCGGGTCGATCGGCGTCCGACTCTCGCAATACAACAGAAACGCTAGGTAGCCGGCAGGCCACAGCACCAGGAGGTATCGCTTACCACCCGAGAGGATGTCTCGCAGCGTGGACAGGAGCGTCCGGCGGCGAATTTGGACGACGCACATCGCCGCCATCGCGGCAAGCAGCGCCATGTAGAACAAGCCTACTAGCCAAGACTCAGGTCTGGCCGTCTCAAGCACAACTCGGAACAGGTGGGAGCACGCTTTTCCTAACGGTACGCCCAATGAAGGCGGAAGCCGGGCACCTCTTAAGTGGCCCGTCACCAATAAGTTGCGGATGGCAACCGGTGCAGCAATAAACAAGAAGGAGAAGCTCAAGAACCCCAGGTTTTTCGCGGTTTCACTTGGGCGTTTCCGCTCAACGAGCAACAGTATGCTCATCGGGAAAAGCGGTAACAGGGCGTAACGCGCCGCATAGGCCATACCCGCCGCAAGACCGGCAAGCACCGCACAGAATCCCGCGCGCGATCTTTCAGCGCGATAGACCCGCACAACGGCGCAGAACAGAAGCACCTCGAACGCGAGACCGACCGCGTCGCTCCAGGCATAGGTGGATACGAGACGCAGCGGTGCGAAATGAAGCAGGAAAGCCACTCCAAGAAGCGCGACAGTTTCGTCGAACAGTTCGCGAATAAGCAGATAGCTGCCGTACAGGACAATTCCGAGAAATACGAATGGAACCAATAGCGCTCCGGCCGGAGCCGGCAAACCGGCACGGCTCGAAAGCGCGATGAGCAGTGGGTACAGCGGACCCCAAATGGTCATTGGTCTCGGAAGTGTCTCGGCTCTCTCGATAGCTAGTTTCAGCGGGGCCATGGAATTTGAGATGCCGCGCCCGGCGACTATGTTGCGCGCGGTATCGATGTAGTGCACGGAATCGGGCGAGAATCTGCCTTCATATCTCAGCGAGTTGAATCCGAGAAGCACCACATACAAGACGGTGAGAATCACAAACAGAACCGTAGCTGCCCGGTGCGGACCGCCCGCCGTAGGGGACGGCACGGCAGAAGGTCTCCTGTCGCGCGACCTCTTGAAGCCCTCTTGGACGGCCCGCAGTGCCCGTGCGGGAAACTCTAGCATGGCAGTGCTATCCTCCTTGAGCCGCCTTTTGACTCCTCAGAAACCACCCCCGCAGAGAATAGTACCATAACTGGCATCATATGTGTCGCGCCTGTTTCGTTTGATAATCGACCGCTTTAGTGTTAGATTATGTCGAGGGTGTCGAGTGGTACGATTCCGACACTCACGGGGCAGCGATACCTATATCGCAGTGGCGAGGGATTCATGCTTCTGACTATCACAACAACGTATGAACCGGCAACGGACCTTGGTTACCTTCTTCACAAGAATCCGGCGCGAGTGCAGTCTTTTTCGCTTTCGTTCGGCCAAGCCCACGTGTTCTACCCCGAGGCGAGCCCCGAACGGTCGACGGCTGCGCTGCTCCTGGACGTGGACCCGGTCAATCTGGTTCGCAAACGCCGGGGACCGGCCGGGGAGCAAGGTCTGCTGGCGCAATACGTTAACGACCGCCCTTATGTAGCCTCGTCGTTTATGAGTGTGGCTATCGCGCGCGTGTTTGGCTCAGCGCTAGCGGGAAAGACCAAGGAACGGCCCGAGCTCGCGAAGGCCCCGATACCTCTGCAGGCAAAGCTGGCCGTCGTGCCTTCCAGGGGAGGCGAAGACCTCATCCGACGCCTTTTTGAACCATTGGGCTACTCGGTTGCCACGCAAGGTTTCTCTCTGGACGAACAGTTTCCGGACTGGGGAGAGAGCGACTACTTCACTGTCACGATCGAGACGGTTCGTTGCCTGAGCGAGTTGCTCACCCACCTCTACGTCCTGATCCCCGTCCTGGACGACGAGAAGCATTACTGGGTCACCGACGACGAGGTCGAGAAGCTGCTGCGTCGCGGCGGCGAATGGTTGGCCGGTCATCCGGAGCAAGAACTGATAGTGAACAGGTACCTCAAACACCAGCGCAAGCTTGCCCGGCAAGCCTTCCTGCGTCTGCTCGAGGAGGACCAGCCGGATCCCGACGAACTCGAAGCGTTCCGCGCCAGGGAAGAGGAAACTGTCGAAGCCGCAATCGGCCTTAACGAGCTGCGCGTCGGCGCCGTCCTGGCAGCGCTCAAAACCACCTCGCCGAAACGCGTGCTCGATCTGGGGTGCGGGGATGGACGGCTTCTTGAGGCTCTCCTGAAAGAAAAGTCCTTTGAAGAAATTGTGGGAGTGGACGTATCCTATCGCGCGCTGCAGGTAGCGCACGCGCGGTTGCGGTTGGACAGTCTACCGCCTGCGCAGAAGAACCGCGTTCAACTGATCCAAGGAGCGCTGACGTACCGCGACAAGCGCCTGGTGGGATACGACGCCGCCACTGTAGTGGAGGTCGTCGAACACATCGATCCGCCGCGTCTCACGGCGTTCGAACGGGCTCTTTTTCAGTTCGCCAGACCCGGTGCCGTCGTATTGACGACACCTAATAAGGAATATAACGTGAAGTTTGAGCGTCTGCCGGCGGGATCGCTGCGCCATAGAGACCACCGGTTTGAATGGACTCGGCAGGAGTTTGCTGACTGGGCGGAAGATGTTGCGGCGCGTTTCGGCTACGTTGTTCGCATTCTCCCGGTGGGACCGGAAGACCCGTCTCTAGGTGCGCCAACTCAGATGGGGGTGTTCACACGATGAAGATCACCGTTCCGGACCCCTCGCTCGTGCTACTAATTGGCGCATCAGGTTCCGGAAAATCGGTTTTTGCCCGAGACCATTTCAAACCGACGGAAGTGCTGTCATCGGATTCTTGCCGGGGCCTTGTCTCGGACGACGAGAACGATCAATCCGCCACAAAGGACGCGTTTGATCTGCTGCGTTTCATCGCTGCCAAACGGTTGGCCGCCGGGAGGCTGACGGTTATCGACGCAACGAACGTCCAGCAGGACGCCCGCAAGCCGTTGTTGGCGCTTGCGCGGGAGTATCATGTTCTGTGCATCGCCATTGTGTTCAACATCCCGGAGAAACTCTGTCAGGAGCGGAACCACGATCGCCCAAACCGTGACTTCGGACCGCACGTGGTGCGCCGCCAGAGCCAGCATCTGAGGCGTTCGCTGAAAGGTCTGCGGCGCGAGGGATTCTTGCAAGCGTTTGTCCTCAATTCGCCCGACGAAGTAGATGACGTCTCGGTGGAACGCGAGCCGCTTCGACCTGACCGCAGGAACCAGTGCGGACCGTTTGACATTATCGGCGACGTGCATGGATGTCTCGATGAACTGGTGGCGCTGCTGAGCGAACTCGGATACGAGATTACCTCCGAGCCGGCCGATCCCGCGGGCGCACGTTACGTTGTTCGCCCGCCCGAAGGTCGCAAAGCAGTTTTCCTTGGCGATCTCGTGGACCGCGGACCCGATACCCCTGGTGTGCTGCGGCTTGTCATGAGCATGGTTGAGTCCGGAAACGCCCTGTCCGTGCCCGGCAACCACGACATGAAGCTTCTGCGCAAACTCAAAGGAACCGACGTCAAGATAACCCACGGACTGGCGCAGTCGTTGGCTCAGTTGGAGCGGGAGCCGGCGGAGTTCACAGAGAAGGCAATCGAATTTCTCGATCGTCTCGTGAGCCATTATGTGCTGGACGACGGCAACCTGGTCGTGGCGCACGCTGGCATGAGAGCAGAAATGCAAGGTCGCGCGTCGCGCAAGGTGCGCGACTTTGCCCTTTACGGTGAAACGACCGGGGAAACTGATGAGTTCGGGCTGCCCATCCGCTACGACTGGGCCAAAGAGTACCGGGGGAAAGCAATTGTGGTTTACGGCCACACGCCTGCCATTGAAGCGAGATGGCTCAATAGGACGATCAACATTGACGCGGGCTGCGTGTTCGGCGGCAAACTCGCGGCGCTTCGCTACCCGGAGAAGGAATTGGTCTCGGTGTCCGCAGCGCGAGAGTATTACGAACCGGCAAAACCTCTGGTGCCCGACGGACAAGCGCCGCCCGCCAAGCCGCACGAGTATGACGACCTGCTAGACGTCACTGATGTCATTGGCAAACGTATTATCACGACGCGTTTGCGCGGCAAAGTGACCATACGGGAGGAAAACGCTGCGGCGGCCCTGGAAGTAATGACCCGTTTCGCAGTCGACCCCAAGTGGCTTATCTACCTGCCGCCGACGATGTCGCCTCCCGAGACCTCAAACGAACAAGACCTGCTCGAACACCCGGCCGAAGCGTTCTCCTACTATCGCCACCAGGGGATGGACAGGGTGTTATGCGAGGAGAAACACATGGGATCACGAGCAGTGGTCGTCGTGTGTCGGAACGAGGATGTTGCTCGCGACCAATTCCGGGTCGTAGACGGCGCGCTCGGCATATGCTACACCCGAACAGGACGCCGCTTCTTTGAAGACAGGGACCGCGAGGACGAGGTGCTTGCACGCGTCCTGTCTGCCGTGGATGCTGCGGGCATGTGGAGTGAGTTCGACACCGAGTGGGTGTGCCTGGACTGTGAAATCATGCCATGGTCCGCCAAGGCCAAGGCGCTCGTGATAAAGCAGTACGCCGCCGTGGGCGCGTCGTCGCGCGCGGCACTTGCTGAGGCTATCGCGACGCTCGAGCAAGCGGCTCCACGAGAGAACGCCGCGGTTCCTTTGCTGGAGCGGTACCGGAGCCGCGCAGAGATGGCCACGCAGTACGTCGATGCTTACCGTCCTTACTGCTGGGCGGTTGGCTCGGTGTCTGACCTGAAAGTTGCACCGTTTCACTTGATGGCGACGGAAGGCGCAGTCCACGTCAACAGAGACCACGTCTGGCATATGAAGGTACTTGAGAAGCTCTGCAGAACCGACCATGAGTTGCTTCTTGCCACGGCACACAAGGTGGTGGATGTCACTCAGCCGGAAAGTCTTGATGACGGTGTTCGTTGGTGGGAGGAGCTTACCGCGCGCGGCAGCGAAGGGATGGTGGTCAAACCGCTCGATTTCATCGCCAGGGGCCGTCGAGGATTGGTGCAGCCGGCGATGAAATGTAGAGGCCGGGAGTATCTGCGGATCATTTACGGCCCGGAGTATACCGCGCCCGAACATCTGGAACGGCTGCGCGACCGAAGTCTCGCACGTAAGAGGTCTCTTGCGCTCCGGGAGTTTGCTCTCGGGATTGAGGCGCTTGAACGGTTCGTCCGGCGCGAGCCGCTCTACAGCGTCCACGAGTGCGTCTTCGGTATACTCGCTCTGGAAAGCGAACCGGTCGACCCCCGACTGTAAACCTCCTCCCTTTATGGGGCTAAGCGAATCTAGGCTGATCTACGTACTCAGGAGTGGGCCGCTAGGCGCATTCTTCTGAGCGCTGAGAGTGAGCCGGCGAGCGTTGCGGTACCGAGAATGGCCGCCGGCACAGCGAGGAGCACCCTATAAGGCGCGCTGTCTTTAGCGGCATACACGATGCCGGCAATGCCGCCTGTCAGGATAAGGGAGGAAAGCAGTGCGCTCCATACGATGGCCCATCGCTCGCCGGTGCTGATGCCTTCGGCCGCGAACTGCAGCACGAGAAAGATGGGAACTGAGAAGAATAACAGGCCACCAGCCAACCACGGCAGCGCCTCCGCGTCCCAGTTTGCAGTCCAGATCACGGGACAGGCGAAAGCCTCGAGCACCAAGAGGTAGTGCATGATGCTTAACAGGACGATCTGCCACGATGTGCCGCAAGCCGGCAATGCTCTGGACCGGTTCAACTCCCGAAGATGCGCAAATCCGCTGAGCATGTCTCTCAGATACACGAGGCTCCAGGATACGGCACATAGAATCCACCCGATTCTCACGTGGACTGTGCTAAAAATGAATATCAAGAAGGTGAAAAGGAGCACGGTAACTGCAGCTAGCGAGGAGAAAACCGCCCTCCAACCCTTGAAAAATCCCTGGAGAATCCGGCCGCCGCGGCGACCGACAAACGACAACCCGAAGAACGTCAGCCCTATGCAGATTGGCAGGAGGAAGCACCATCCACCCCCGGCGAAGTCGTCTGTTATGAGCTGAAAACCGCGATAGTCAGTGATTTCCGATGAGCCACAGCCCTTGACGGTCACGAACGGTAGCAGAAATGACAACACGCCGAGCAGGTAAAGTCCGCGCCAGACGTGGTCCTTTACGTGTGACCAGAACTCGATGAGCTGCGCTGCCCCGGAATGGTTCACCACGAGTCTATCCTCGGCCGTCGCGAATAAACAACACCAACCCTCCACGATGTCTGCGTCCACTCCTCCATTACCAATAACGCACCATCAAACAAAAAGGTTACAAGCAGGGCTTCGTCGGGCCATTTGGAACAAGGTAATACCCCATTGTGTCCGCGTCTTGGCGCCTTGCCCCTTTAGTATGGACTGGCACAACACTCGTTTCCGAGCTGATTTCCTGCTATTATCATGGTTGGACCGCTGGTGTTCATGGGGGTTTTTCGCGGGAGTTTGGCGCAGAACGAGAGGGTAAGGAGGATACACCATGGCAGTTTCCATCGAGAAAGACGGACCGGTAACCACTGTCATACTTAATCGTCCGGAAGTACGCAATGCCGTTGACCGCGACACGGCACAAGCGCTGGCCGATGCGTTCCGGTCATTCGATACCGACGACGAGGCAGTGGTTGGTGTGTTCTGGGGCGACAACGGGGTTTTCTGTGCAGGTGCTGATCTTAAGGCGGTAGCCGCGGGCGGACGCAACCGTGTCGAACCGGAAGGCGACGGTCCCATGGGTCCGTCGCGTATGGTGCTGAGCAAGCCGGTTATAGCGGCAATCGCCGGCCACGCGGTAGCGGGCGGGCTCGAGCTGGCACTCTGGTGCGATATGCGTGTTGCGGAAGAGGACGCCGTACTGGGCGTGTTCTGTAGGCGTTGGGGCGTGCCTCTGATGGACGGCGGTACGGTGCGTCTCCCGCGTCTTATCGGCCTCGGTCACGCCCTCGATATGATCCTGACCGGCCGGCCTGTAGGTGCGGACGAGGCGCTGCGCATCGGGCTCGTTGACCGGGTTGTCCCGAAAGGTACCGCGCGCGAAAACGCCGAAAAACTCGCCCACGAGCTTGCCCGGTTGCCCCAGACCTGCATGCTCAACGACCGTATGTCCGCCTACGAACAGTTCGACCTTCCTTTCGCGGAAGCCATGGCCAACGAGTTCCGCTACGGGATGAAATCGCTCCAGGCGGGCGCACTGGACGGCGCCAAACGGTTCGCGTCAGGCAAAGGCCGCCACGGCTCGTTCGAGGACATCTGACACTGACATCGGTCAGATGGAGAAGGCAAAGGAATGCCTAAAGGCGGCGCTCCGCATCGCCATGATCAAATTGGCTGAGAATGCATGCACCAGCCCTGAAACCCGTCCACGAGAGCCCGCAGGTGTGAGGACACGGCGGACAGATTCTCCCCGGGCGAGTAAACAGCAATATCCGTCCACCGCGCAAGACAACATATATGGGAGGACGACGCTCCTGCGGAGCCGCTGGTGTCGGTTTGGAAGGTCGTGCATTTCGGCTCGGCGGGAGCCTCGCCCTCCCTCTCTCCCGTCCCCTCATTCCCGCGCCGGCGGGAATCCATGAGCACTGCAAGAAGCCTGCGCGGGAACGACGAAAGGGACAGATCGGCCGCAGGAAAGAACGTGTTGGACGACAGATATGGTGTTATTACGGGTTCCAGGCTCAGTCTTCCCACGCCCTTCTTACCTTGACTCGGTTGGATGTCAAGTGTTAGAATTCTATATGCAGGGGAAGTATGACATTAGGGAGGATCCCGCCATATGTATGAGAGCTTTTACGGTTTGCGCGAGAAACCGTTCAACCTGACGCCGGACCCCAGGTTTCTCTATCTGAGCAAGAAGCATAAGGAAGCTTTTGCCCACCTTCTATACGGTATCAGGAACCGGAGCGGGTTCGTCGAGATCACGGGCGAGATCGGTACCGGCAAGACCACCATCTGCCGGACTCTGCTCGAACAGGCGGATCCGGACGTCGAGATAGCGTTCATATTCAACCCGTACCTGTCGGCTACGGAGCTGCTCAGAGCAGCAAACGAAGATTTCGGCATAAAGTCGACCGCGGTCACCAAGAAAGAGCTGCTCGACGAGCTCAATGCGCATCTCCTCGAACAGCGCAGACAGGGCAAGAACTGTGTCCTGTTAATAGATGAGGCGCAGAACCTGTCGACACCGGTCCTGGAACAGATCCGGCTCTTTTCGAACCACGAGACGGACACCGAGAAGCTGTTGCAGATAGTGCTTGTCGCCCAGCCGGAGCTCAGGGAGACGCTTGCCAGTCCGGAACTCAGACAGCTCAACCAGCGTATCACCGCCCGGTACCATCTCAAGGCTCTGGACTACGATGAGATGGTCCACTATATCGCCCACAGGATCACCAAGGCGGGTGGACGCGGGAAGGTTCGGTTCACCAGAAAAGCGCTCAAGGAGATTTACAGATACTCGCACGGTACACCCCGTCTCATAAACGCCGTGTGCGACAGGGCGCTTCTTATCGGGTATACTCAGGAAAAGAAGCAGATTAGCGCGGCAATAATCAAGCGGTCCGCGAGGGAGATCGAGGGTGAAAAGGTCAAGGCCAAACGAAAAGAGGTCGCCCGGGAACCGTCTCGTTCCAGGGCGGTCGGATCGGCGATAGCGGCTGTCTGTGCAATCATAGTCGTCGTCTTCGGCGGGTACTACCTGTATACGACCGGTTTGCTCGACAAACTGGGTACGGGGGCCACAGAACCTGCCCCTCCGGCTGAAATCGAACCGGTTCGCATCGAAGTGCCCAAGCCCAATCCCGTGGAGGAGATCGAGCCCGAGTTCATGAGCTTCGTGCGCACGTTGACTTATCGCGAGTCGAAGCGCGATTCCGCCCTTGCTCTGGCGGCATTGTGGGGTTTCGGTCAGGAACAGGTGCCGTTAGCTTGGGAGACCGGTCTGGTCGACTTTTTCGAAGGTGCCGCAGACCTCGGTTTGCGCTGTTCAACCGTGCGTGCCGACTTGAAGAAACTCAAGCTTGTGAACCTGCCGTGCATACTCGAGCTCTACCTGCCGGGCGAGGAAAGGGCCGTCTACGTATGTCTTAAGAACCTGCACGAGGCGGGCGGAGAGGATATTGCCACACTGTCCAAAGGGACCGAAACCATCGAGGATTTCGCTTTTGCCCGGCTCGAACAGCACTGGTACGGTCGGTGCTTCTACTTCTGGCGCGATTATCAAAATGTACCGGAGATTCTTACCCTCGGCAGCGTGGGGGGTGAGGTGGCGTGGCTCCAGTCGCAGCTTCGGGCGGCGGGAACGTACGAGGGTGAGATCACCAGCACGTACGATCAGGAAACGGCGAGTGCGGTAATGGCTATCCAAAGACAGTTCAGGATCGACGATGACGGGATCGCCGGACCGAACACGCGCATGGTAGTATACGCTGCAGTCGACCAGTACGAAACTCCGAAGCTCGTTCGTGAGGCTGCATCAGCGCTAGAGGGTGCCTAGATGAGTTCGATTCTCGATGCGTTGAGAAAAGTTGAAGCAGAAAAAACCAAGAAGAAGGTCGACTTGCGCGAGATCGAAGAGGTGCTCGCCGAGAAAGATCTTATCGTGCCCGAGGAGGGTGAACCGGTCCCAACTGCCCGGGGTCCGAGACGGGCCGTGATCTTGGTGGGGCTTGTTGCAGTTGCCCTCGTGTTCGGCGTGGCCGCATTTTTTGTGCATAACGCGTTGCGTGGGGCGGCGACCGAAGAGGTGACCGAGAGTCAGGCTGTTTTTCCGGGTCGGCCGGCGATTGAGCAACCGAGCGAGCCGGCTTCTGCGGCAGAACCGCCAGCGAGTGCCGTGTCGACAAGCACGCAGTCGAGCGAACCGGCCGTTGCGCCTCCCGAGCCGGCCGAACCAACGGGCATACTTCCCGAACCGCCGGCGGCCGAGACGAAGACCGCCGCGCAGCCGGCTTCAACGCTGTCCAAGGAGCCGTCCGCGAAGAAACCTGCTCGAAGACCCAACTTGAGAATCAACATTCTACGTCCGCCGTCCGAACAGTTCCCCACAGGTCTTGCCGTTGTGAACGGGAAGAAGGTGGGTGTGGGAGATAGCGTTGACGGAGCCAAAGTCATCAAGATCCAGGAAGACGGCGTCGTTTTCGAGTGCGGCGACGACCTTTTCCTCGTGAAGTTCTAGCGGACCCGCCTCGAGAGTGTCACCTGCGCGTTCACGTCGCGGCAGTGCCGTAGTCGGAGAACACCGAGAGCACCCAGACGGGACTTGAGGCGGACTTATACTACTCGATAAGGATTCAGCCTTCCGATTGCTGGCCGGTCAGCTCCTTGATCAGGAGCGCGATCAGCTCCTCGTTCAACCGGACATCTGCTCTGGCTCGAAGCCAGGCATGCCAATCCTGGGTCAGCATCCTGCTCTTCTGGTCCGTCAGTTGGTCTTTGAGTTTCTCTTTTTCTTCCCGAAACTTCTCTTCATCGACCGGTACCTTCTCGACGACTTCCAGAAGGTACGCCCCGTTCTTGCCCAGTATCGGCTCGCTCAACTCGCCCGGGTCCAGGGCGAAAGCCACGTTTTGGAACTCGCGGTCGCCGGGCACTCCCGGGACGGGCCCGGTCCTCGTGATCGGTTCGCTCTCTTTCACGCTCGATGCGAGCTCTTCATCAACCGTTTTCAGATCGTCCAGCCGTGCTATGCGGGAAGCGAGTTCGACGACCTTCTTATGCGCGAGCGCCAGCCCCTCCTGTCGTGCCACAGCGTTGCGGACTTGCGGTTCCACTTCGGCCAACTCGCGCACGCGCGATTCGCGTTTCTCATCTAGCTCGAGCACGTAGTACGCGTTGGAGGTCACGATCACGTCCGATATCTTGTCATCAGGGTTTAGCCAAAACGCCGTCCTCACGAAAGTCGAGCTGTCCATTCCTATTCCCGGCACGATCCTGTCGCGCTTGCTGAAAAAGCCGGTTGTCTTGACCTCCATTCCCAGCTTCTGCGCGGCCGCATCCAACGATTTGCCCTCGAGCGCCTCCTTCGCCAGTGTGTCGATCTGCGATGCGAGCTTCTCGAGGGTTTCGGTGCCCGCATTAAGGTTGAAAACGATCCGCCGCAGCTTGATCTCCTTCTTCTCGCCCTGCTCCCTGCGCCCCTGGCACTTGTACAGACCGATTTCCTGTTGTTCCCTCTCGACGACATCGCTGAGTTCACCCTCTGCGAGCTCTGACACCGCCGATGATATCGGTTCGGGGAGAAACCGCTCTTCAGTCCAATCCATGTCCCCGGCGTTCTCGGACGCGCCGGGCTCCTCCGAATAACGTTTGGCAAGCTCGGCGAAATCCTCACCCGCTCTGGCTTTGGCCAGAACGCTTTGAGCTCTATCGAGCACGGCTGCACGGTCGGCATCGCTGGCGGCAATCGGCACGACGACGTACTTGACGCTAATCTTCTCAGGTTCCCTATAGGCTTCCTGGTTTCTCGCGTAATAGTCTTTGATCATTTCCTCCGTCACGTCGACTTCGTCCTCGAACTGCGTCGGATTGACCGCAAGATACCTGACTTTCACTTTCTCGTTTCTCAGCCGATACTCCTCTCTGAGTTCGGATTCGCTCACCTTAACCGCGTTCTGTACGTTGGCGAGCAACGTGTTGACTTGGATATGCCGTTCCAAGCTCTCGTACACCTCGTCCCACCGAATGTTGGGGTTGCTAACATAATCATTGTAATCTTTCGCGTTGAACGTGCCGTCCTCCCGGTAGAACTGCGGATCGCTTCTGAGCAGTTCCTCGGCGGCTTCGCGGGTCGCGCGTATACCGAGACGATTACATTCCTGGTCGAGCAGCTCAGCCGTTATGAGATCGTTGAGAGCGCTCTGTATGAAGTACTCGGCCCCAAACATCTCCGGGTCGAAATTCTCTCCCATCATGGCTCGCAGACGCCCGAGCACTTGAGCGTGCCTTGCGACCAGCTGTCGCTCGGTGATCGGCGCACCGTTGACCTTTGCGACGTCACCTTCACCGGGTCTACGACCCCTCATGGCTCCCGAGAACGCGCCACCCGATAACACGAACGCGATGGTCACAAAACCTGCTATACCAATTAGAAAAATCTTATACTTCGCTCGAAATACGGTGACAAGCATGTCTCAGTCTTCCCCTTTCAGATTGTCCGGTCCAGCACCGGCTGGCCTCTCATTACGACAGCTGCCGTCTTTCCTCCGACAGCACGTATCTCCAATCTCTTGCGAATGCCACGGATGTGTTCCTGGCAGCCACACCAAAATCAGGACGTTGCGGCGGCTTCCGGTTCCGTACCGCGCAAGTAAGCTTGCGAGCCGACGACCACCACGTTGTCCGGTATCGTGAAATGTTTCGGTTGCTTGTCGCCCAGAGCTTTGGTCATGAACTCAGCCCAGATGGGGCACGCCACGCGTCCGCCGGTCATCTTAAGCCCCTGCGAGTTCTCGCCCAGCGAAATGTTGTCATCGTAGCCTACCCAGACCCCAACAGCTAGGTCCGGCGTATACCCGACAAACCACGCATCGACGCAGTTCTCCGTTGTGCCGGTCTTGCCGCCGGCCGGCCGGATAACGCTCGTCCGAGACTCGTCGTTAGTGAACGCCTGTGCGTTCCTGCCGGTCGCGTGGATGCCATCCTCGATCACGGCCCTGAGGAGGTGGGTCACGAGATACGCTACGTCGGAACGCATTGCCTCGCGCTCCTGGATCGTGTTCTCTGCAAGGATGCTTCCGTCCGGGTCCTTTACCCTCAGTATGGAAATCGGTTTGCAGTGATAGCCGTTGTTGGCAAACGTGGCGTAAGCTGAAGTGAGCTCCAGGGGTGTAACGACCGAAGTGCCGAGCGCAATGCTGTAGTTGCGGTCGATGAAGCTCTCTATACCCGCTTTGTGTGCGAACCGTACGACCGGCCCGAGCCCTACCTCGGTCAGAAGCTTCACAGCGACCACGTTTTGCGACCGCACGAGCGCCTGACGCAGCGTTGATATGCCAAAATACTCCTCCTCGAAGTTCTGGGGGGACCATACGACCAGTTCGCCGTCGGGATCGTGATAGGGATAGTCGTAAGGGGCGTCGTAAAACGTGTCCGACGCCGTGAAACCTTTCTCGAAGCCGACCGCCCAGATGAACGGTTTGAAGGCTGACCCCGGCTGGCGGTGGGCCTGAACTACACGGTTGAAATTGGACTTCTTGAAGTCTCGTCCGCCTACCATTGCCTTTATGTATCCGGTGCTGGGTTGGATAGCGATCAGCGCCGCTTGGGCCACCTTTCCCTCGGGCGCTGGAGGGATTCTGTCTCTTTCATAACGCGCCAGACCGTTTTTGATCGCCGATTCGGCGGCGCGCTGCATTGCCGGGTCAAGTGTTGTCTCTACAACAAGGCCTCCCTGGAAGACTCTGTCATAACCGTACCTTGCCTCGAGCTGTTGTTTCACGTACTCGACGAAATACTCGCCGTATCTTTCGTTCACGGCTTCATAAGGTCGGAGGTTCAGCGGTTCATCAATCGCCTCCCTATATTCACTGTTCGATATGTATTTCGCCTCTAGCATCAGTCGGAGCACATAATTACGCCGTGGGATAGTCCTTTCGGGATGTTTATCCGGATCAAGCCTAGTGGGCGCGTTTGCGACAGCTGCCAAGGTTGCGCATTCAGCGAGAGTGAGCTGACCGACATGCTTGCCAAAGTACTTTCGAGCGCCGCTTTCGACGCCGCGTGCCGGCCAACCAAGGGTAATCTGGTTGAGATAAAGTTCGAGTATCTCGTCTTTTGTGAACTTCCGTTCGATCTGGAGCGCTATAAAAGCCTCCTTGATCTTGCGGGAGTATGTCCTTTCCCAGCCAATCCCTATCGGTAGGTTACGCGCGAGCTGCTGCGTGATCGTGCTGGCTCCTCCTGTAATTCTGCGCGCTAACAGGTTTATCAGCATACGCTGGCTCAAGGCAAGAAAGTCGATGCCCCAATGGTCATAGAAACGCTTGTCTTCCGCCGCAATGAACGCGTGTTGAAGGTTAAGCGGCACCTCCGAGAGTCTCACGAGGGTTCTCTTCTCTTCCGCAAGCTCCGCCAGGACAGAGCCGTCGGCCGAGTAAATTCTGGTGTTGACGCTCGGCCGCCACTCGTCGAGCAAGCGTATCTGTGGACTTTCCTGTATGAATGCGGCGAACGCACCGACGCCCGCGCCGGAAATTGCCGCGAGCATCGCGGCAATCACAAATAGCCAAACACGCCATTTACGTTTCCGGTACTCTGGCGCCATGCTATTCCCTCTCGCACCACAATTGATTCGACAACCTCTCCTTCCGCCCTATTCTAGCACCTGCGCCGCACGTTTTCAAGCGGTGCGAGCCCGCGAACTTGACTGTGCCGCGAGCACGATCGTATAATTAAAGCCGCGGAATCAGTGTGCGGGCCTGAGAATAAAACGGCTCAACGGAGAGATGTCCGAGAGGCCGAAGGAGCACGCTTGGAAAGCGTGTGGGTAGGGTAACTTGCCCCGAGGGTTCGAATCCCTCTCTCTCCGCTGCTGATCTTTCTTCCTCCCTAATCGTTTCTCCTGAGAGAACTTACAGAGTTGCCTGTTTTGACCACATCTGTGTATGCAGACTCCGTCATGGCCCTTCAGGTCAACAGCGCGGAAACAGCACGAAATTCTTAGTCCGTCCTCGAATTCCCATTGGATGTCGCCGAGTTACGAATTGCCCCGGAATTGAGTGTTGACAACGCCCAACGCGAGCCCAATTAGCACTACTCCCCACATGACCCGTCTCAGACGGCGAAATCTTCTGGGGGAAGTCCAGTTACACGGAGCCTTGCCAAGGAACCGCTGCCGAGGTTATCATTAGGACTACCTGAGAGCGTTCGACGGCTACTGCGGTTTTTCCGCATTTCTATTGCACGTGACTTGCAGATGAGTTGCCGCAGCGTTGCCGAAGCGTGCGGTGGGAGGTTGTATTGTTTCAGAAGGAAAACGGACGTCCTGAGCAGGGAGACCATTTGATACGAACGGCGCTTTATCACTCACTCCTTGTCATATTTGCCGTTGCCTTTGTCGGGGAAGCACCAGCTCAGGAATTGCGCTGGGATGAGTTGCCTGCACTTCCGAACACAATCGGTCTCGGCGGCCCGTTCGCCGGCGTGCACAACGACGCCCTGATCGTTGCGGGAGGAGCCAACTTTCCGGACGCACCGCCGTGGGATTACGGGCAGAAGATCTGGTACGACGATATCTACGTGCTCGAACCCGGCGCTTCAGAATGGCGCACCGGCTGGAACCTGAAACGGCCTCTTGCCTACGGGGCATCCGTCTCGACGAACGAGGGGCTCGTTATGATTGGCGGGAGTGACGCGGAACAGGTTTACGCGGATGTCCGACTGTTGCGGTGGAACTCTGATGATAAGACCGTCGAACAGGACACATTGCCGCCGCTCCCGGTGCCCTCGTGTTATCATGGCGCAGCCCTGATCGGTGATGTCATATACGTGGCTGCGGGTCGACGCACCACCGACCCGACCGCGCTTACCAAGGCCTTCTGGGCGATGGACATGTCCGAGCCGGCGGAGGCGCGCGCCTGGGAGGCGTTGGACCCGTGGCCCGGGGATGCACGCATCAAAGCGGTCGTGGCAGCGCAAAGCGGCGGCAGCGACCAGCGGTACGTGTATCTCTTCAGCGGCGAGGTTCCGACGCAGGACGAAGATGGCAACGTGAATCTGCGCTACGTCACGGACGCGTATCGTTTTAACCCGAATGCGAAACGCAGCGAAACAGCGTGGGAACGCATCGCGGACGTGCCGAAACCGGTTGCCGCCGGATGTGCCATCGATATGGGTCAGTCTCACATACTGGTGTTCAGCGGGTCCACCGGACGCCACGTGCGCGAACCGCCCGAACAGCAGCCTGAGTTCCCGCGGGACGTGTTGGCTTACAACACCATCACCGGCACCTGGACGAAAGCCGGTAACATGCCGCAAAGCGTTGTGACGACGAATGCGGTGCGATGGGGGGACGGTGTTGTGATAGCCAGCGGGGAGACCCGGCCCGGAGTGCGAACGGCGCAGGTACAGGTTGCGTACCCCGACCGGAGGGAGGCGCGATTCGGAACTGCAAACTACGGGGTTCTGATCGCATACCTGGCGGTACTCATAGGCATGGGCGCGTATTTCTCCAGGCGGGAGAAGACCACGGGAGACTTTTTTCTCGCCGGCAAACGGATTCCCTGGTGGGCGGCCGGATTGAGCGTTTATGCGACCCAGTTGAGCGCAATCACCTTCGTTTCACTCCCGGCGCTGGCGTACGCGACGGACTGGATGATAGCTCCCGGCTATATCATGATATTCGCCATGGCGCCTATTATCGTTTTTTTCTACCTGCCCTTTTACTGCCGGCTAAACGTGACGACAGCGTACGAGTATCTGGAGCGCCGATTCAATCTGTCCGTTCGGCTGTTCGGGAGCGCCTCGTTCATCGCCTTTCAAGTGATGCGCATGGCCGTGGTGGTATATCTGCCCGCGCTCGCTCTTGCAGCCATAACAGGCATCAACGTTTACGTGTGTATTCTGCTCATGGGTGTCCTCGCCACCGTGTACACGTTCCTGGGGGGTATGGAGGCCGTAATATGGACCGACGTCATTCAAGCGGTAGTGCTGACCGGCGGCGTGCTGATCAGCCTGGTGCTCGTGCTCCGACAGGAAGGCGGGATAATCCCGGTTTACGAGGCGGCATTGGCCGATGGAAAACTCAGGATGGTGAACTGGACGTGGAGCCATACGGAGTTGGCTACATGGTCGGTCATGTTGGGCTCTCTTATGCTGCAATTCGGACCTTACACGACCGATCAGGCGGTCATTCAGCGCTACCTCAGTACCAGGAACGAGCGCGCTGCAGCCGGGGGCGTCTGGATGAACGGGATTATTTCAGTTCCCGGCGGACTGGTCTTCTTCGTATTGGGCGCGTGCCTCTACGTGTTCTTCAAAGCAAGACCGGAATTGCTGGACGTCACCATGCAGAACGATCAGGTTTTTCCGCTCTTTATCGCACGCGAACTTCCGCAGGGAATATCGGGATTGGTGATCGCCGGAATTTTCGCCGCCTCCATGTCGAGCCTGGACAGCAGCATGCACAGCGTCTCGACGGCAATCACCGTGGACTTCTACCGGCGCTTCAAGCCGGGTATATCCGACCGTCACTGCCTGATCGTTGCACGCAGAATCGTCGTCGTTGTGGGTATGCTGGCTGTTCTGGTTGCCTGCGCGCTGGTACGGTACGATATCAAATCGTTGTATTTCTTTTTCCAGAAGATCCTTGGTTTGGTCAGCAGCAGTCTGGTCGGGATATTCATACTAGGCATATTCACGCGACGAAGTCACGCGCAGGGGGTTCTTGTCGGTGCGGCGGCGGGCATCGCCGCACTGGCTTGCGTCACGTGGCACTCTTCGCTCAACTTCTACCTTTACTCCGTGGTTGGAATCGGCACCTGCGTGCTGGTGGGATACTTCACGAGTCTTATGCTTCCGCGCGGCGCCAAGCAGCTTGCCGGATTGACGCTGTACACTCAACCGCCACGCGAGTAGCGGCAGCTCCCAGGCAACCACATTCAACCACCAATCTGGACGTCAATACCGGATGATTCAGCGATCTCCCTTAGATACTGCAGGTGCTCTTCGTCCGGCGGTTCGACGTTCCCCAGAGAGTACTCTCTGCCAAGGCGGCGGTACATTTCAACACCCAACCGATGGTAAGGCAGCAGCTCAATCCGCCGGGCGTTATCGCCAAGTTCTGCAACGAATCTCGCGGTCGCCAGGACATTCTCATCGGAATCGTTGAGGCCGGGCACGGCGGGAACGCGAATTATCACCGGTCGACGTTCAGCGGTTCTCTTGGCGTTTTCCAGGATACCTTTGTTGGACACACCGGTGAGCTTCTTGTGTTCCTCCGCATCCATGTGCTTGATATCGATGTAGACGAGGTCGAGATTCTCGAGAAGCCTCTCCATACGCTCCCACGGGACGCATCCGCACGTTTCGATGGCGGTGTGGATGTGCCGTTTCCTGCACAGGCTGAGCAATTCGGAGACGAACTCGTGCTGCACGACCGGCTCGCCGCCGCCCACCGTGACGCCGCCGTCCGAGCGCCTGTAGAACGCGCTGTCCCTCTCCACTTGCCGGAACAGCTCTTCCGGGGTCACGCACCTCCCCGCGAGCTCTTGTGCGCCGTAGGGGCACGCTTCGACACATTCCCCGCAGGCGTCGCATCGGTCCCGATCGATCGTGACTCCATCCTGCTGAGACAACGTGATCGCTCCAACCGGACACGCTTCAACGCACCGGCCGCAGCGCTCGCACTCACGTTCGCTGTACAGGATCTCGGGGACAGCCTGTTGCGTATGGGGTGAGGAACACCATACGCACCGCAGGGGGCAGCCTTTCATGAAAACGAGAGTGCGGATGCCAGGACCGTCATGGATGGCAAAACGTTCGATGTCGTAGATTAGGCCTGTCACCTGCAATCGCGGGTATCCTCATCCGTGTCCAACGGGTGTGCCAACTGGCGCAAACCATATACAGCTCCCGTTGGGGTCAACCGGTCATGACCAGACGAGGTTACAACGGCCCATCATCGACGCGAGCAAGCTGCCAAGCCCGACAGATTTTCCCCTCGTCTTCACCGTCATTATTCTATCAGAGCAAACAGCATAATGTGAACCGCTTTCTTGCCGATTCATGGTTTTGGGATAGACGCCCGGCCGGTTTGGCATCACACTGGTTTCGGAACATTGAGCCTGCGGCGTTAAAGGAGGTTGTTGAAGGCAGCTGTAAGGCCAGCAAGGCCGAGCCGGGTCACCTGAAACACGACATGCTCAAACGCGTGCGGTTGCGCGGAGTCTTTACGAACATAGCGCTTGTGGCCGAGGAACCGTTGAACGCATCAAGTGGTACGGGCTCGGCGAGAAACGTTGCGGCTTCTGGGCACAGGACGCCTGTGATTGCGCCAACTGCATCCGCGTGTGTCCGTTCAACAAACCGCAAGCGTGAATGCACGACGCGTCGCGGGAGGTTATTGAGACCCCGCTTGTGTTCGATCGCCTTTGCGTAAAAGCCGACGACGTGTTCGGCCAAGGTAAGAAAAAGGAGGCGGCATACCTGTCCGACTTGACTCCGTGAAACCCCAAATGCTAGGATCCGCACAGATGATACGCAGGAGATCGAGTCGTAGCGCTGCCGCAAAAGCTCTCTCGGCCTCCCAGTGATCCAGTTGCTCCTGGACTTGTGAAGGATTTGTGCAAAGTCGGCCGCGAATTTCGATTAGCGGGAGCCAGTATGTTAGAAAAGCGGCAGGGGTGAATCCCTCTCTCAGCCACGGTGTGAGCGGATACACATTAGGCCACAAGCAAGACCGACAGGCGCGCCCATAGCTCAGCCCGGATAGAGCGCCTGACTACGAATCAGGGTGTCGCAGGTTCGAATCCTGCTGGGCGCGCCATGTAAGTTACTGCTAACAGCTATCTTAGCAAAGACGCTGGGGTGGCTGTTCTTCTTTCTACTTGACACTGTGGCCCGTATTGAGTCACTGAATTCACACAACATCTTGTGTCAGTCGGTGTTCTAATGCACATATGAGGTAGAGCGTATGACTGCTTGTCAGGTCGTCTTTGCCCATACTTCATCGGTTTGTGTGCATGGAACGAAGATGAGCCATATCCGACCGTGGTCAGAGACCGCCACAAGCTATCTGAGCAAAGTAGCGTATCTCAGAGAGGGACGTTGACTCGCGCCTTTGCGCCCATTACCTTGAGACCGAGTTGGCAAGAGGCCGGACGCTGTAGCAAACCAACTGCACGTTAGGGTATTCAGTCACGGAAACGACGTTTGATGCTATGACCGAGGGTTGTCCGGAGCGCTTAACGAAATGGGTTGAAGTGGATCGTGTTGAAACCGTCATTGTGTATAGCGTAGAGCCGCAGGGCTGGCTCTACGGCGAAAGGTTCGACGTTCACCGATTTCCGGGAAACATGGACGAGCTCACCTGCACTTTGAAATGTCGATTCCAATGGCCAAGACCCCATAACCGTTGCGCCGTATGTGCAACGGTTGGAGATTCTGAAATCTTCCGCATGAATGCCATAAGTAACTATGTATATTGCGGTTAGCTGAGCATCGCAATAGTCCCAGACCGCGTTCTCTGCTTTTCGTAAGGCCCCAGTAAGTCCAAAATGTTGCCCCAAAATCGGGCGTTTTGGGTGGGATATGCATTCACAATTATCCGGATCAGGATAGGCTTCGGACGCACACGACGAGGCCCCTGGACGAACCTTGAACCTTCGCAACGTCGCTCTAGCTCACGATTTTCCCAGTGCGGCGGTGATGACGAGTTGGACGTCGAGGGAGTTATGGACGGTGTTGCCGCTTAGCGGTACGTGCCTAATTCTGGCAACGCCCAAGTGCGCAGTTGATCACACGCTGAACGTCAAGTGCGTTCCAAAGGTCATCTCCATTCAAATCGGCGAAGTCTGCAGGGTAGGGATTGTCTCGCCCGAGGGCGCGATTGATCACCGACTCCACGTCGAGTGCGTCTACCGCACCGTCGCAGTCGACGCCGCCTTCGACGTCGCTGTGTTGTGGATGGTCTTCCGAGTCGAGAGGACCTATTCCCCTATCGACTTCGATATTATTCCAGAAGCCGTCGCTATCAGTGTCCCGTAGAGTGGGGTCGGTGCCACAACTGTTCACCTCGTCCCCGTCAGTCAATCCGTCGTGATCGGTGTCGGGGGTTCAGTGGGTCGGATGAGTGCGTATGCACCTCGTCGCGGTCACTGAGCGAGTCCTTGTCGCTGTCGTAATTCGTCGGGTCACACCCTCCCAAGTATTGGTCGGCATTGCTCAGGGCGTCGGCGTTTGCTCTCACTTAATCCCTGGTACCGTTACTGGGGGGCGGATCAGTCAGAAAGAAAGAGAAGGTAATAGAATCTGGGTTACCCCCACCTTCCTCAACTGTTCGAGAGAGCAGTTCGGCAAGATGTCTCACGAGTGTGTCGAGGGGCGGTCTCTTCAGCAGCAGGCTGCCCGCCTTCTCATAGCCCGGACACGGGTCGCACGGTCAGTTGGTGGCTGAACGTGAAGATCTCCCCCGGGCCGAGCGGGACAGGCTTGGCCCAAACCTGGACCTCCAACTCGTTCAGGTAGTCGGGGTAGGCGTAAAGCCAGGTGAAGTCGACCTGCGCGGGGTCGAAGGTCTGGGTGACCTGCAACCCCTTGCTGCCAGTGAACGTCCACGCGCCGCTCGGCGTATTCCCGCCACGGTAGTGCTCGCCCTCCCGCAGTCCGGCGATGATAGGCTGCATATCGCGCTGGACGGCCTCGCCGGAGCGGTTGGTGAAGGCGACGCGCGTTTGTCGGAGCTCGCCGAGGTCCAGTTCGAGGTGGCTCCGCACGCGGGCTTCCCCGGCCTTGTCCGTGGTGTTCCTCAACACGTTCGTGATACTCAGGACGGGGGCGTTCGCAGCAAGCGTCAGGATGCGACGCAGTCTGAATCCGGGAAGATCCGTCTCGAGCGTGATGGAGTGGTCGGCCTTCTCTGTGACGGCGAACGGCGCCATGGGACCCCCTTGTTCAGCGTTGGCGGTTCCGCCCGTACGGGTCTCCTCGCCGCCGGACCAGGGGAAATACAGGTTGCGCACCGTGTCGTAGGCCGTGATGCACTCCGCCGTACCCCGGTGGATAATGCGCAGGGCGCGCCCGCCAAGGAACGGCACGACGTCGACGAGCAGATAGTCACTCTCGATGCGTGCATACGGCATCGGCGTGCTCAACACGGTTGCCCACATCGCGAGTTGTCGGGGATTGCCTCCCGACTCTCGAATTGTCCGGAACCCGTGGGCGGCCATGCGCTCAATGAATGCTTGCGTTTCCGCCATGGGGACGGCGTATCCCTGGAAAAGGATCGCTCCGTTCTCCATCGTGTACCCGTTTCGCGGGAACATGCGCGCGTACGTAAGGGGCATCCGCGCCACCCGAATCCGTTCGAGTAGCTCTTCGTCGTCCGCCACGTTCTTCTCGGCTTTGTCAAACAGCTTTTGGGCGCGTCTCAAGATGCCGTCCGGGAGGTACCCTTGGGCAGGATTCGTGTAAAGGTGCATGTGGATGTTTTCGTTTTCGATCTTATCGTGCAGCATGGTGATGTACTGCCAGATGGACTCCCATGCGGTGCCGTAGTACCCCTGCAGGAAGTCGCGGAGGATGGCATCCGCATCCTGATACGGGTTCCAGAGCAGCTTCATGCCGTAGTACGGTCGAAGAAGGTTGAACTCGCCGCCGCCGCCCCCGGCGCTCATGCCCTGCAGGTAGATCCCCTCCGCGCCGATGTCGCTGTAAAAGCGCATGTCGGCAGCCATGGCCCGGAAGTTCGGGAATGGGTTGTAGTAGTGGGCGAAGTCGACGATGTAGTGCCAGATGTACAGATGCGAGCACTGCTTGGACCAGGCCAAGGCGCGCCGTTTGTATGCCGCGTTGAGCGGGCAGGTGGCAATCGGGTGACTGTCGCACGACGGAAACATGTGGCAAAGCCATACGGCCACGTTGGGGTGCATCTGCATGCCGTTGGGGGGGTCTTCCGTGTACGTGTATGCCAGGGTGCCGATGAGCTTGTCAGGGAACTCCTTGGAGGTACGTTCGGCAAGCTGATTCACGAACCAGAACTGTGTGCCACCCAGTGAGCCGTACCGCTCGTTCATCGCCGTGCAGTTCGGGCACTGGCAATACCTATACCAGTCCATCTGGGAAAAGTTGTGCTGGCGGACGCCCGGCATCTGGACCATGCGCTTCAGCATCCGCTCCGTCACAATTTCGAGCACGTCGGGATTCGTCAGGCAAAGCTGTGTCTCCTCACGCCGCCGGATCCCACCGATCTCGGAGAAGTATTCGGGGTGGTCATCGAAAGACTCGCCGGGGCTTACGAACCGAAAGTACGAGTGGGCCCTGCTGTCGAACGCATACTGGACTCCCTGGGGGTTATCTCGTCCTCCTGTTCCGGAATTGTCTCGCTGCCGCGCACTGAAAACCGCATCGCGTCCCGGCCACGCATAGCTCGTGTGGCGCCACGCGAACGGTGGCACGACAGTCTTGTCAATCTGCGGCAGGTCGAGCGTCTCAATAGAAGGCGTCTTGATGACCCCGGGCGCGTACCAACGAACGCCGAGTTGGTTCTCGAGAAAATCGTGGACACCGTACAGTGTCCCGGCCATGGACGTACCGGCAATCACCAAGTGCGGTGTCACCGTGCGGATCACATACCCTTGTTCGCCAAGCTCGTCGGGTTTCGGATCGACGCCGAGCGACTGTGCCACCGGGCCACAACCGACCACGATCATGGGCGTTCCCACCGGCACTCCTTCCAGGATTCGAAGCTCGGTCCCGGTGCATGCTTTGAAATGCTCCTGGAGTTCTTGTGCCGCGAACTTATCTGAGGGGCTGGCTGATGGGCCCACGGCAATCGCGTACTGACTGGCACCGTCGTCGACAAGGCGGACGGGTCGATCGGCGCCTGCGCTGCCACACAGAAGCAAAGCCGGGGCGAGAACCCTCAGGATATAGTATAGCTCCTGCAGTGTCATTCAAGTTCTCCACTGGTTAACCGAGAGTCCCCATATGGACTGTACGTCTTCAGAACATTTGGGACAGATTGGAGCCGGGAGTAGGGAAGAGATTCGGCCTCTTCCAACCGCCCAGGTTGAGAGCTTTTCGCCGTGCTAGCGTCTCAGCCTTAAGCTTCCTTCGTGCTTTGAGTATCGCCCCCCTTCTCCCAGATTATACACTATCCTGCCTCACGTGCCCAGTGCTTCATTAAGACAGCGTACGAGAACGGATTCCGGAAAAACGCTTTACAGAAGCTGCCCTGGGAAGCGGCGCGGCGCCCCTACAGTCTGTGACAACCAAAGGTATGGCTAACCGAATCAAGCGTCGGTTACAACGAGCAACACAGAAACCGTATGGGCAGCGGTGTGCTGCTGTCGCAACGGCGTAATGTACTGTTGTATAAATCTTTATGATTCTCTAGTGCGAGAGACTCCATTTCGTAAGTGCCCATTAAGTCCAAAATGAAGTCGGAAATCGAGCGATTTCTGGCGGGTTATGCTCTCACGATTATCCGGATCAGAATAGGCTTTGGACACACACGATGAGGCGCCTTGGGTGAAGTCAGAACCTCCGGGGCGTCGCTCCAGACTCTGATCCCGAGTGCAGCGTTGATGACAAGCTGGACGTCGATGGCGCTCACAAGACCGACGTCGCCATCACCGCGAAGCCAATCACCAAGTGCATACCCTTCACCTGCCTCAACGCTCAGACGGGAGGCGATTGAACTTCTGCACGCGGTGCGCAGGGCTGTTGTCAGCTACATCACTTAGATACAGGTTGCCCTCCGAATCGACGGCGATGCCGTGGACCCAATCAAGTTTGCCGGCTTCCATCTTCCCGTCCTGCACCATAGGAAACACCGACAGTTCGAGGACCCGCCCGGTGGTGTCGAATTTGAGGAGCAACTGGTCGGTCGGCGGGTTCCCGAGGTTGCCGCGTTCGGTCCAGCGTGCCGGCGCGGACCCGCACACGTAGATTTCGTCCTGGGGCGATATCCAGATGCCCCAGGGATTGATGAGATGACGCCATTGGCCAAGCGAATTCCCTTCCTGATCGAATAGTTGGATACGGGCGTTGTTGCGTTCGGCGACGTACAACCGTCCTTGGGAATCCAGTGCGATGCTGTGGGGTTGGCTGAGGTCACCGGAGTCAACGCCAAGCTTTCCCCACGTCTTGACGAAACGGCCTTGGGCGTCGTAGTGGACGATGCGGTTGTTGCCGTACCCGTCGGTTACGAACACGTCACCATTGGGAGATATGGCCATGTCGGTCGGCCGGTTGAGATGGGCCTCGTCGTCACCGGGCTCGTCCATGGTACCGAGGGTGAGCAGTACCTCGCCGTCGGGGGTGAATTTGCGGACCACATGACGGATGTAGTCTGCGATCCAAATGTTGCCCTCCTGATCGATACGCAGGTAGTGGGGGCCCTTGAAAAGGCCGTCACCCCAGGTCTTTGTCAGCTTTCCACTCCTGTCGTAGACCTGGACGGGCGGATCGATCGCGTTGAGCGTCCACACCTGCTCCTCGTTGTCAACGGCGACGCCGGTCATATAGCGCCAGGAAATGTTTGACGGCTTCCGCGGCCAGTCGGGATCGACTTCATAGCCCACGGCAAGGTTTATCTTGGGGTAACCTGCGGATAACACGAGACAGCATATTGCAATCCAATGGGTCATTCGTTGTCATCCTCTCCGATGGCATCGGTTGCGCCCAGTTCCCCGAGTAAGTCGTTGAAGGGCTTTTTCCCGTTGTTGCGTCTCGCAAAAAAATTGAAGAGATAGATGCCGTCCACGCCGTCCTTCCAGAGCCGACGAGCGACGCGGCGAAACCCATCGCGGATCCAAGCCACCTCTATGGAGCCATACACGGGTATGTCCGGGGGGAACTGTTCGCGGTAGGCACGGATTGGCAAGGGGTAATCATTTCGCAAAAAGTGGGAAACGATGACAAAGTCGATCAGCTTTTCGTTGGCCCAAGTGACGGGGTCCAATCCGATGGCGCGATTCTGATCGGGACGTGCCAAGATGCGTGCACAAAGCAAGATGGGCCGGCCACGCTTCTTGCCAATTTCATCAAGCATGGCGCGCACATTGCGCACCCAATCCGTCATGGTATCGATGTTCTCGGCTTCTTCACCGGGTTTGAAGAACATGGGAAAACGCTGAAAGTCGAGTTCGAGCCCATCGAGATTGAAGCGTTCGCAACATTCGCGTAGCTGGGCGAGGCGGTGCGCGCGCACTTCCGGGATGGCGAAGTTGAGACTGCCCGGAAACCATGTCGAGACGATGGGGCTTACGTTTGGTCCAACGATGTCGTGATAGACCTTCGGCATGGGATCGCCGGCCTTGCCGACGCGCCATTCAGGATGTGCCTTCCAGAATCGTGAGAAGATGAGGCTGTCGTCCTTCTCGACGGAGTGCACTTCGTTGAGACGCCAGCTTACGAAAGCTTCCATACCCTTGGCTTTCGCACGGTCTATCGCCAAGCCCACCGGATCACTCCCCGACTCTATCAACGCGCGGACATTCATGATGCCGAGTTCACTGGATTTCAGCTCGGCTTCCGGTGTAATCGTTGCCGTGAGTTCCGGACTGGCGTGTTCGCCAATAAGATCGCCGACTTCGGTAGGGTAAGTGACCGGCATACCAAAGTGCGGGCTGATGAAGAGGGAGGTTACTTGAGTGTCGGCAATTTCATCGATGTACGAGTACAGATCTTCCGGAGTCATGGGGTACGGCTTGTAGAGCAGCATGTTGTTGCCGTCGCTATTGTAAATGAAGCGATGTTGACGAGCGATGCGCACGTGAGGTTCGACCAGCGCGCTGAGTGGTGTGAGCTCTATCTTGCGAAAGAATATCTCCGCGCCCTCGGACTGAATCTGGATGCGGCCCTTCTGTGGACGGACGTTATGGGCTTCATTGACCACTATCCCATTGAGCACGACGCGAATCGTATTGCCCTCGACACAGCACTCAAGCTGGTTCCACGCGTCCACCGGCCGCTCAACGTCACGCCGGCCGTAGAAGCCCTTCTCGTCCTTCCAATCCTTATCGCGGGCGAACCAGTCAATCCGACCCTTGGTCTTGGTCAGCAGCTTGCCATCCTGTTTGTAGACGTGGGGCCCGTCCTCGCCGGCTTTGTTAACGGGACAGGTAACCGAGTAGGCGTCCGTGTCATCGCCGACCACGATAAGGTCGCCGGTACCTCCTTCGATGATCTGGCACTCGATGGAATGCATCCAGATGCCGCTATAAGCGCCGTCTTGCCCCACGGAGTGCAGCAGGATACCGCTGTCGCGCGCCTTGTTTTCACGCGGCGCCCAGGTTTTCCCCCCCCATTTGAATTCCGCAACGAGGTGGTAGTTCTCGTATTCCTGTTCCGTCGTGAGACAGCCCCACTCCTCGCCCGAAACGCGTAGCAGACCGTCGTTCACTGTAAACACGCTCTTGGGATCTTGGTTGCGTCCGCGATCGCGCAGAAAAGCGTAGAACCCACCCAGATCGCGGCCGTTGAAGAGGGACATGGTGGCGTTCTCCGCTGAGGCAGTCCAGGAAAGAGAGAGTGTACACAGCAGCGCGATCAGCCCCACCGCCACGGCTCTCAGTATTCGGCGTCTGTAACGGTTCATTTCAGATTCACTTTCCATTCATCGAGATTTCCCATATGGACCTGTCTGCGACCACCGCAGGCCGGTTTGCAGTTAGTATAGTCCGCGTTTCCGAAGCAGTCAACGCCAACCCGCGACATTTCACAGCAAAACACTTGAACCTCACCCCTCCAACAAGACACCCTAAAACCGTATGTGCGACCGTTCTCTGGACGCAATGTGTTATAAGATACACAACGATAAGAAGTTGAGAAACCGAGATGCGGGGCGGAGGAAATGTGTAAGTCCCGACGAAGTCCAAGCGGTCCCATCAATGAATCAGCAGACCTGCCGGACTTTCGCAGCACGTATCATCTCATAGCTTCATCTAGTCGAGTATCGCGCTGTGGTCTACGGCGCGTTCGCCAAACACAAGATATCTCAACACCAACCCGAAGGGGGCAGGCTGCTCGTTAACGACAACGGGAGCATCGGGGCCGTCAAGAAACCCGTGGGTAAGTCCCTTCTCGACGCCGTACTTCGAGGATAGATGACTATCAAGCCAGTAGTATTCACCGGGCCCGCAGAGATTCACCGGCCAAGTCACGAGCCACAGAGTCATCAGCAAGGCGATGGGGAAACCGATCAAGAAGAAACTGCGACGTCTGCGGGAGTAATCTGCAAGTGGAGACAGAGAGAGCAGGAGGTGCACAAGAAACGCGAGGGCTAGTGGGACAAGAACCTGCCAGGGGTTGATGACGACGGACGGAACGTAGCCGAACAGCACGTGAAAATAGGACATGTACCCCGACACACCCAAAACCACTAAGGTCGCAACGCCGAGGGAGATCTTCGCAACGCGCCGCTTCCGGTCTCCCTCCTTCTCCGTTTGAAACACAAGAACGACCGGAATTCCCACCAAGTATGCGAGTGCGAACCTGAACAGCATGGAGCAAACCGGATTCCTGTATAGAAAGGGAATCGGCCTATCCGTGTTCGCGATGGCAGTGGCGCATAAGACGACAGCTATTATATATGCCAGGCAACAGAGTGCAACCGCTCTCTGTGCGCGCGACAAACCAGCTCCAGGCTTCTTACCGCAACGAAGCAGAAGTCGCCAGACTAGCACTGCACCAACTGGCAAGAGGAGTGTGCACAAGGCAAATACGAAGAAGTCAGTGCGTATCATGTGTGTTCCATCCCCTGGCGAAGTTCCTCTCGTCAACCATTTGTGCCATTTGCTTCGATCGAGGCCAAAATCTTCCCCTATCATCCTCCTCAGGGCGAACGCGACATGCCAGCGGACGGGAGACTCGCGATTCCTGAGCGCCCGCGCTGCGGACTTGCGCAGGTTCGGGTCATGGCTCTTGAGTGCAGCAACTAGCGGGCTGACGGCTCGCGGGTCCTTCAGCTGGCCCAGCGCTATTGCCGCAGAGTGCTTGATACTGCCACTTTCGTACTTCAAGATAGCTGTGAGCGGCTTCACCGCCCGACCGTCACCTATCTTGCCCAAGCCTCTCACTGCAGCTAAGCGGACTCCGTCGTCTTGATCCTTCAATGCGGCGATCAATGGTCCGACTGCGCGCGTGTCACCCATGTATCCCAGCGCGTAGGCCACTTCTGCTCGGACGAGCGCGATCTCGTCGCCGAGCGCATCTATCAGCGGCTCGCTGAGATCGGGCTCGCCCATCCAGGCCAGCGCCAGCGCGGCTGCGTTTCGGACTGGCACTTCGTCATCGTCCAGCATGGCACGAAGTTGCCCCTTGGCCGCATCTGCCTTCAGCCAGGACAGAGCAAGTGCCGCCGAGCTGCGGACTCGCCAGCTCGGATTCTCCAACGCAGCAATCAATGTGTCGACAACGCCGCCACCCCGTCGTCCTATCTGCTCCAACGCCCGTGCAGCCCGGCACCGGACGTGTGAGCTCTCGTCGTCCAAAGTGGCAATCAGAGGGTCTATCGCACGCTCGTCCCCGCTTTGTCCCAATACATATGCGGCCTCGCTACGGACTAACACCTTTTCGTTCTTCAGAGCACCAATCAGCGGTTCGATGGCACGCGGATCTTTCGTCCGTCCCAGCCATCGGACTGCACCATACCGAACCCACTTGTTCTCATGTGCCAAGGCCGCAGACAATTGCTCAATGGGCGGTTGGCCCAAGCTAATGAGCGCCCGAGTGGCCTCCTTGAAAGGCGTAGGAGGCTTGGGGGCAAGATCCGCGGGATCGCGTAAGAGACCTTCAAGGAGGGGAATCGCGGGCAGCGCTTTGTCCCCCATGTTCCCGAGATTCCGGGCCGCAGCAATCTGCTCGTTGAGATCCTTCGAATACAGCCGTTCAATCTGCTCCCTCACTTCCGGAGCGATGTCTGGCGGAATGCTTTCCCTTGGGATGTTGGGCTGGGCGTGAGCCACACACGCAAAGCACGCGCCAAATACAGCGAGAGCCACTCGCAAGTTTGTGCTTGACTTCATTCTTCCTCCCTGTGAGTAGTGCGCCCGCTAGTCAAAACTGTTCTTGTTTGCCTTCCACCACTTCCGCCATTTTCTCGGATCTTGGCCGAACTGTTTCCCGGTTATCCTTCGCAATGCGAAGGCCGCATGCCAGCGGACGTAGAAGTTCCGGCTGCCGACTGCGGTAATGAGCGGTTCGATCGCAGGTTCTCCAATCTCGACCAACGCGAGCGTCACAGATTCTTGTGAGTCAAGACCTCCTTTACCAAGAAACGCCATCAACGGTTTTAGCGCACGGCTGTCTCCCAGCTGTCCGAGCGCCCGCGCCGCAGTGCTTCGCAGGGCTTGGTCACCCTTGAGCGCGGCTATCAGCGGATTGACGGCGCGGCGGTCTTTCAGATGCCCAAGCGAGCAGGCCGCAGCTTCCCGAACGCCGAACGACTCGTCCGCGAGCGCGTCGATCAAAGGTGCGACTGCGCTGGCATCACCGATAGTCCCGAGCGCGTAGGCCGCAGCGCGTCGGACGTCTTGTCGCTCGTCTTTGAGAGCGCCAATAAGTGCGTCAACGGCCCGCGCAGCTTCTAGATTAGCGAGAGCCGATGCAGCGGCAGCTCGGACGCCTCCAGATTCGTCATCAAGCGCGCTGATCAGCGGGGCGACAGCACTACGATCGTTCGACCATCCTAGCGCGCGCGCCGCTTCCCTTCGGACAAATGCGATTTCATCGGTAAGGGCGTCGACCAATCGGTCCAGAGGCCCGGACTCCCCCAGCCACCACAGGGCCACTGCAGCCGCGTTTCGGACATGCGTTTCCTCATCCTTCGAGACCGTGAAAAGCGCCTTCTTAGCCCTCGGAACCTTCTTCCGCCCGAGTGCAAGCGCCGCTGAGCTCCGGACGCGCCAACTCTTGTCTTCCAGCGCCGCAATCAGCAAATCCACCCCCTGACCATCCCACACCATGGTTCCGAGCGTGCTCGCCGCTCTGTGCCTAACCCAGAAATCTTCGTCGTCAAGCGCAGCGACCAACGGTTCGACGGCGCGCGGGTCTTTGGTCAACCCTAGAAAGTGGATGGCTGAGGTCTGGACGTAGGTGTTCTCGTGCTTCAAGGCTTCGGTCAGCACCTCTATAGGCGGCTCACCGATGCGAATGAGTGCGGATGTAGCGGCCATGAAGGGAGTCCACGCTTTGCTGAAAAGGCCCGATGGGTCATCCAAAAGGTCCATGAGAAAAGGTACGGCGGGGATTGCTTTTTCACCCATGCCTCCCAGTCTGTCTGCGGCACGCACCCTCTCTTCCGCGTCTTCAGAATACAACCGTTCGATCTGCCCCCTCACTTCCAAGGCGATGTTTGGCGGAATGTTCTCCCTTGGGATGTTGGGCTGGGCGGAAGCCAGGTGCGCAAAACATACGCCCAATGCAGTGAGAATCAGCAAGAAGTGTTTTCCGAGATGATCCACGTTCTCTCCTCGCGCGACTTTGGACTTCACGTCGTGAGTGGTGTCCTTTTACAATGCTTCAGGTGTGGCCTCAGGCTGGCGTTCAAGCGTCTTCCGATTCGCTTTCCACCATCTCTGCCATTGTCTTCGATCCTGGCCGAAGTCCTGTCCAGTTATCTTCATCAGTGCGAACGCAGCGTGCCAGCGGACGGAAAGATCGTCGTGCTCGAGAGCAACGAGCAAGGGCTCGATAGCTGTGGTGCCCATCTTCCCCAGGGCGCGGGTTGCAGCCGGCTGCATATCTCGTTTCTCTTCCTCGAGGGCGTCGATGAGCGGCGCGACAGCGCGACTGTCCCCTATCTCTCCGAGCGCGCGTGCCGCGCTGCGCCCGACGTTACTGAAGTCGCTGGTCAGGGCCGCAATCAGTGGTTCAACCGCACGGCGGTCCCCTATCTTTCCCAGCGCTTCCGCAGCCGTGGTCTGGAGACCGCTACCTTCGTACGTAAGAGCGGCGATCAGCGGTTCGACGGCCCGAGCATCTCCCAATTCACCGAGTGCGCGTCCCGCTGCCCCTTGTATGCTG
>Ga0180438_10000807_pt1 | contig 57108 bp, 25 predicted proteins | sample SS_ome_12_FD_132455 | JGI IMG/M metagenome (GOLD analysis project Ga0180438, IMG submission 132455) | Hypersaline lake sediment archaeal communities from the Salton Sea, California, USA - SS_3_D_2 metaG | ecosystem: Environmental > Aquatic > Non-marine Saline and Alkaline > Hypersaline >... | reverse complement strand
TCCATGATCGCCAGATAACTGAATTTCTTGTGATTATCCACTCCAATATACTGCATAGCGCACCTCCCGTTTATTTCAAGTATACCACTTGCTTCAGTGCGCTAAATTATCATTGTAGCTCCTCTAACTAGATCTGAAGTTTTTCTTTTACTTTCTCTTTATCAAATCCTACAATTATGTCGCCATCAATATCTATAACCGGAACACTCATTGATCCGGATTTTTCTTTCATTTCTTCGGCCTTATCCTGGTCTGAAGTAACATCATAGTTTTCAAATTCTATGTTCTTTTCTTCTAAAAAATTTTTTGCCTGTTGGCAATGTGGGCATGTCGGACTAGTATATATTATTACGTTTGGCATATCTTCCTCCTTCACTATAGCAACAAATTAGCAATAATTCCTAAAACCACTACTTGTGGAACAGTAACTATTGGTAACCATATTGCTGTTTTCTTCCCTACGTTATTCCAGATAAGTCCTATTTCAGTATAGTCAGTTGCTACTCCAGCCATCAAGAAAACAAAGCTGTTACCCAGTGCCCCCGTCTGCCTGAATATTTCAAAAGCCATAGGGGCTGAACCTTCGGAACATACTTCTATTATTGTTGCGACTACCAGCGTTATAATTAAGCCTAATATGGTAGGCCCCATATACTGCTGAAATACGTTGCCCGGCACATATGCTCCGGCTAAGCTGGCGATTCCCATCCCGATAAAGATCCACCAAAGGACCATATTCCCTAATGAAACAGATCCATCATAAATTCCTTTTACATCCGCTTTCAGAGCCTCTATCGAAAACTTATATTCCTTAAATCTTTTCTTTATATCTTCTTTCACTGAAAATCCCTCTTCCAGGGACATTATATTATTGTTTTTTTCTATAAGCCCTTTAGTTTCAAGGAACTGAAAAACAAATCCCGTAATTATTGCTATGAAAATAGCCGAGAATATCATATAAAAAGCTTTGAGCCCAAAAAATCCTATAAGCATTATTGTTATCGTCAGATTCGCCCAAGGCGATGCCAGCAAAAAGGCAACTACCGCCGGTCCTGATGCACCTTTTTTGTGCAACTCGATAGATAAGGCAAGTATCCCGTGTGAGCAAGCACTCATTAGAAATCCCAGGAACACAGAATAAATAATGGTCCTTTTTCTGGGCTTAGAGAGAATATGCGATATATATTCCCGTGGGACAAAATGATCTATAACTCCACCCAGAATCAACCCAAATAAAATCGCCCACCATATTTTTTTAAAGTACATCCACAAAGAGGTTCTGAATGGTTCCAAGATAGGAATAAAATACGATAAGACAACAATACCGAGTAAAACAGAAGAAACTATAAATGTTTTGTTTTTATAGAAAGGACTTTTAATATTTACATTACAAGCAGGACATTCCGCTTCTGTAACATTATGTTCATCTCTAAACTTTTTTAGACATCTTTGACTGCAAAAATAATAAGTTTTGCCTTCATAGTTTATGTTGATAGCTTCTTTCTCTTCTACTTCCATCCCGCAAATGGGATCTTTCATAAAACTCCTCTTACAATTTTATGCCTCTAATAATATCTTTTAATGAATTAGCAGATTCCCTAAAAAGCTCCTGTTCTTTTTCAGCAAGTTCTATTCGCAAAAACTGCTCTACACCTTTTTTGTTTACCTTCGAAGGCAGGCTTAAATAAACATCATCGACATCATAATAATCGTTTATTAGAGTTGACACCGGTAAAACTGAATTCTCATCCCTTAAGATAGTCTCCACAATCCTGACCAGTGCTAGCGCTATAGCGTAATATGTCGCACCTTTTGTTTCTATTATTTCATAAGCCGCATTCTTGACCTCTTTAAACAATTTTTCAAGTTCTTCTTCCCTTTTACAATGGTTGAAATTCTTGCATGTAGGGCAGTATTTGTGTATCTTCATCCCCCCTATCGAGGCATTACTCCATACGGGAAGTTCCGTATCTCCATGTTCCCCGATGATATATGCGTGCACGTTTCTTGGATCTACCTCACAATGCTGGCTTATCAAATACCGAAACCTGGAAGTATCAAGTACTGTCCCGGACCCAACCACTTTATTTGAAGGGAGTCCTGATATTTTCATTGTCACATAAGCCAATATATCAACAGGATTCGTAACAACTATAATGATAGCATCTTTAGCATATTTCAGGATCTCGGGGACTATTTCTTTAAATATATCTGCATTTGTCTGAACAAGATCTACCCTTGTCTGGCCGGGCTTTTGCTTCGCTCCTGCGGTTATAACCACAATATCTGAATCCTTACAGCCTTCGTATCCCGCGGAATATACTTCCGTGGGATGTGTAAAACTCATGCCGTGATTAAGGTCCATGCATTCGCCTTTTGCCTTATCTGCATTCCTGTCGACAATGACTATTTCCCTGGCGATACCTCTTATCATAAGAGCAAAAGCAAAAGTGCTTCCAACGTTACCGGCACCAATTATAGATACTTTTGGTTTTGATTTTTCCATATTCATCCTTTTTTGCTGTTTCAACTATGTTCGCATCTTACACAGAATTACTTGTTATTTTAAAAAATCCATATATATTGCTAATAAAAGCGCAATGGCTGACAAAAAGAAAATAAAGAAATAGTTTATTCGTTCTTTTCTTGAACCTAGCCCGCATAGAATCGAATTAATCAAAGCATAATCATTGCAATCAAGCGGTTCATTTTTTGATATTTTTTCTGACAATCCGCTTTCTTCAATGCGTTTAGCTCTAGCATGTCCAACTTTGAATTTATAAACAAAAAACAGGAAAAACCCTATCACCCCGATATACCAAGCTACCTTTCCATATATGGGTTCCAAATGCATTAAAACTGTAACTACTCGTATAGCAAAAGTCGCTATGAGGCCTATTAAAAAGAATATCCAGGAAATAGCAGAATCCTGACAATCTCTGTATCCACTGCAACTTAATGGTTCGCCTTTTATCTTTTTAATATTATTATCCATTATGCGCCACACAATAAAAAAGCCGTAAGTTCAGTATCTCAAAACTGAAACATTACGGCTTTGAAACATCTGAGCTTACAATAAGATATTTAAGCTCTTATTTTAACTCACATATATTATATGTCAAGGATACCGGGATTCATCACGATTCCACCACGATTTTTTCTAAAAATGACCATTTTACCCCTGACCATAACTGATAGTAACTGTACATATATTCTTATCTATGTCCCTGTGATTTAAAACATTTACAGCAAAAAAGCCGACTCCCTGCTGGAAATCGGCTTTATGCTTGGAAAGTTTGGTGGAGGTGCCGGGACACCGTGCGAGCTTACAAGGCGATAAAGAAGGGGCCCCGGGTCTACACAAGCTATGAGCGAGTCGAACAAACTAGAAATTTATTTCCGCGTTTGCGAGACGAGCGAATAGCTGTCCCCCTTTTATTTGTCCCCATTTTTAAGGCAAATATGGTGGAGGTGCCGGGATTCGAACCCGGGTCCGGGAACCTAAACCTGATAGTATCTACATGCTTAGTTTACCTTTAATCTTTTTCCGCAGGGTCCGGTAAACGGGGCCTTCTGCGGAAGCACTCTCCTGGTACTTGCTCAGGTTAGGAGATGTCCCCTGGCAAGTCCTTGTAAGTTAGGACTCAATTAGAAGGCCAAGGCGCCAACTAATGAGCCAGTTCCTGCTATTGCAGAAACATTTAACGCATCCTCAGCCAAGATAGACTCGGCTTCGGCTACTGGATTGTAGTCTGCGTTTATTTGGTTTTCAGGTTTTTAAAGAGGCCTCCTGAAACCTCTGCATGCTGCTTCCAGACTTAAAGAACACGTCGAGGCCTGTCACCCCCTCTATTGAAAATCGGGGCTTCGGCCGGCATTCATAGGTCAATGCCGCCTGCGCCCCCTCGTACCTTTCAAAAAACATAAGGGCTCGGGCTTTCTCGCGAAAGCCGATTTTCTTTGAAAGGGAACCATCCGTTCCCTTTCAACGCCCGCCTCCGGCGGTCTGCTATCCTTCCCTTATTGGTGTCCCTTTATTTCAATCGGCCCTTCGGCCGGCATTCATAGGTCAATGCCGCCTGCGCCCCCTCGTACCTTTCAAAAAACATAAGGGCTCGGGCTTTCTCGCGAAAGCCGATTTTCTTTCCTTCCCTTATAGGAAGTAGCCTCTATTTCAAAGAACTCTGCCTCTATCTATGTTTATGGCGAAGCGCTCTTTCAACTTCCCTCTTAGCCTGTTTTTCTTTAAGAGCTTCGCGCTTATCGTAAAGTTTCTTGCCTCTTCCAAGCCCGATCTCGACTTTCGCGTAACTCCTCTTAAAATATACTTTAAGAGGCACAAGCGCATAACCTTTCTGGGTAAGCTTTTCTTCGATATATCTTATTTCTTTCTTGTGAAGCAAGAGCTTTCTGGCTCTTATGGGATCGGTATCTTCCCGCGAAAATTTATAAGGGGTTATATGCATGCCGTACAAGAGGACCTCACCCCTCTCCACCCTGGCAAAACTTCCCTTCAGGTTTGCCTTGCCTTCTCTTATAGATTTTACTTCGCTTCCAAAGAGCTCAAGACCGGCTTCATAGGTCTTTTCTATATAGAAATCACGATACGCCTGTTTATTCGAAATGGATGCTTTATTATCAGCCATGATTCTAGCTTTATTATAGCATAACTATTTGTTTGTTTCAGCTCTTTTTCTTATCTATTATGTAAAATTTCGATTCTCGACTATATTTGACTCAGGTTCTAAAGTATAGTATAATTCTCTCCGTCAATTGTCAACATTAATAATGCGGGCGTGGCGGAACTGGCAGACGCGTATGGTTCAGGTCCATATGGAGGAAACTCCTTGGGGGTTCAAGTCCCTTCGCCCGCACCACATTTATCTTAAAAATGCGGGAGAAAGGAAATTTTCTTCCGCATTTTTTTTAGGCAACTATGTCCCCCCTGTTTTGATTTACGAACGCAGTGAGCAAATCATGGGGGGATAAATGTGTCCCCCCTGATTGTTTTGTTTCAAGCGTTGACGAGGAGAACAAAACTAGGGGGGACAGCTTTCGCCTACCTATTTTAATATTATCTGGCTCTAGCTGGCAGGCCGTTCTATAGACATACAGACTCTTAATCTTTAAAAAGTCCCGCCTCTTTGACATTGCCTTATATGCATGGTATATTTTCTCTTATGTGCGGTTACGTGTTACCGGGTCCACTAACATAGGAGGAATCATGAGGGGCATAGGTAATCTCTTGACAATCGTAGGGGTGATACTCTTTTTCTACACGCTTATAGGCAGGTTTGTGGGAGACAAGACTCTTCTGGGCTTTTCCAAAGCTCCTATAATCGGTGAATATCTGGCCGGCGGGTTTACCGCCGTAGGCATGTTCTCCGGGATAGCCTGCATCCTGCTTATTGCAGTAATAGCGCTGATAAAATCACAAGAATGAATCTCCACGGACTTACGTCCGTGGTTTCATCTTTTTCGCCTGTCGGCGTCGCAACTTCTCGAGATGCGTCTTTTATCCCGTAGTGTTCCTTGCCCCAGGCACCTCTTCATTACATCAGTGATTCATGGTGAGCAAGCGAAGCGCGCCGAACCATAGCTTTCTCTTTATTTTTCGCGCAGAAAAAAAACCGTCTCTTAAAAAAGGGACGGTTTTTCTGCTTTACCCATGCACCAGAAGGCCACACCCGTAAGGGCGTGGATGAATGGCCTTCGGTGCAGGGTTCCGCTTGACGGAAAGACTGAAACTGTGGATGCCATAGGCATTAGCCCATGGAGCTTTACTTCTCTTAAGAGACTTCCTTGTGGGAGATAAGACGGACCGCGCCGCTGGTCAAGCAGTCCCTCCAGTTGCCGGTGGTAAGCGCGTCAAGCTCTTTCTGGGCGTTTCTGTACCAGGCTGAGAAATCCAAAAGTTCCGGCGAGAGAACACCCGGATGAACGGCAAGCTCACTCACCCCATCCCTCAGGCGCTCCATCATAAAACGCAAAATATCGTTGTCTATCCGGCCCGAGTGAAAATGCCCTAAAAAGGCATCGTTACACTTAAGGCCCTCTTCTGAAATAAGATTTTTTGCGGTTTTGGTAACCACTTTTAAGCTGGTCTGACGCGCCAGGTCTTTCGGCCTGAATTTCTTTATCATAAGATATGCCGGCTCTTTGGAAAGTCTTACATACGGAACCTTGAATTCTTTGGCCAAAGCGAGTGTGATCTTCATGATACCCGGAAGCATATGAATGTGTTCATGGCTGTCAAGATGCGTTACCACCAGACCCTCTTCCTTCAGCTTCTTTATCTGGCTGGCAAACTCAAGATACACCTCTTCCAGATTAAGTTTTTTCTTCAAGTAAAGCGGTATTAACTCCTTGTAGGTGGGCAAAAAAGTCTCTTTTCTCCCCAGAAGGTTCCTTACCTTTGCCAGGTCCTTCGTGCACGGCAGAAGCCCTCCGGTAAGCGTGAGGTGAGCCCCGACTTCTTTTTTATCGATTTTCTCGAGCATATTACACGCTTCGAAAAAATGCGTGCCGCACGAGACCACGCTTACTCCGCTGATGACCTCAAGCGAGTAACATTTCTTAACGGCTTCGTTTATCGCGGGTGAGATCCCTACATCATCGATGTTTATGATAAGTGATTTCATTCTCTTCTCCTCTTGCATGAAATGATCTTTACTTTTATCATGTCGGCAAAAGTCGCCCAGATAACGGGAACTCTAGCGATGTAAGACTTGCCGCCAGTTCTCGAACGGAATACCACGGGAAACTGCTTGACGCTATAGTTCTTTCTCTTGGCGTGGAGGAATATCTCCACGTCGATAAACGGACTGTGCGAGATGAACTCTATGTCACTTACGGCGGATCTTCTTGCTATCTTGTACCCTGAATTTATGTCATTTATGCTAAGTGAGAAAAGCGCCTGGACCATTAAGTTATACATCCCTGAAATTGCCTTCCGCGTGATATTATCTCCTTTTTTCACCTTTGAGTAACCCGTGACGATATCGTACTCGGCTATAAGCGGAAGGGACGCTTTAATGTCGCCGGTCGTAACGGGCATGTCCGAGTCCATATAGATGATAACGTCTTTCGTGGCTCTTTTAAACCCTTCGGCAAATGCCCCGCCGAACTTGGTGTTTTTTTTCATCCGGAAAAGTTTCACGGAAGCGTTTTCCCGCGCTACGGCTTCCACGATATCGGCGCTTGAATCTGTCGAGGCGTCGTCAACAACGACTATCTCATAATCACGTGTAAGTTCCTCTGCCAGAGTCTTTAAACTGATAAGGGTATTTTTTATATTGTCACGCTCGTTAAACATGGGAAGAACAAACGAGACACTGAAAGGTTCCTGCATAAACTTCCTTACACTTTAATCGCCGGTAAAAGCCTTGTTGGTTATGATGACATACTCGCCTGATTGAAACGGTGCCTCCAGTCTAGCGCCGCGTTTACTTTCTTTCATCTGGTTGTAATGCTTTTTCTGTATTATACCCCAAACGCGTTCTTTGCGTGAAATGAATTCGCCCAGATCTGAATACGAATGGATGTCTACTATATCTGTCCGGTCGGCGTAAAAGGCTATTCCGCGCCGGTGATCGCATTCCCCCCCGAGAGGCTCGGTCCCCTTAGACAGATCTTTTATCTTAAGAGATAAAGCCTTGCTGGACTCGTGTTCCTCTACCACCGGAAGGATATAGCGTATTACAGGAATGGTCGTAACCATGATCGTCAGAATAACCGAAGCAAACGAAAGCATCCCTTTCCTCTTGATAAAAAATAGGACCGATACCGCCAAGAGCAAAGCAAAAAGAAGTTCCGACGCCAAAAGCCCCTTTAATGCCTGGGGATACTCGTTTTTTACCACGAAATACACGGCGACCAGCGCGATAAAGCTGGTGGCGGCAAATATCGAGTAGGCTATATTCATTTCTTTCCTTACGGTGCGCTGCGCTTCTTCAGCCAGAAGGAATTTCTCCCAGAACCTTCCCGTAACGACCGCCATCACCGGAAAAAGCGGGAAGATATACGTAACCAGCTTTGTGCTCGAGAGCGAGAAAAACAAAAATACCGTCAAAAACCATATAGCCAGAAAAAGACCTGCTGACTTTACCGGAGAAGCTGCTTCCCCCTTCTTATACATATCCCACGATCCGAAAAGGAAAAAAATGCTCCATGGGTAGAACCCCCCGATAACAACCGGTATATAAAAAAAGGGCGAAGTACCGATAACGTGTTCCGCTTCCAGAAACCTGGTAACGTTATGGAACCCGAAGAACTCATCGATAAAAAGAGATCCGTGCATGCGCGTGACTGCGATATACCACGGGAGAGACACCGCCAGGAAGACCACGATGCACCAGAAGAGAGGTACTTTACTGAAGGTCTTTTTCCACCCTCTCGTAAAAGTAATGTAAAGCGCTGCGACGACAGCCGGTATAAAGAGGCCTATAGGCCCTTTTGTAAGAACGGCAAGCGCCGCCATTACCGAAGAGGCGATATAACAAACCGCTTTGCCTCTTACCTGGCCGAGCAGGAAAAACAGCATGCATAGAAGTATAAAAGTGGTAAGGACCATATCTGTCACACACGCCCGCGAAAACACCACATACAGCATAGACGTAGCCAAGACAAGTCCTGCGAAAAACCCGCACGTCTTTGAAAAAAGTAGCCGTCCCAGATAATACGTCCCGATTATCCCTATTATCCCGAAAACAGCCGAAGGGAATCTTGCGGCAAACTCCGTTATGCCGAAGATCATGTAGCTTATTATTACGAGCCAGTAATAAAATATCGGTTTTTCGAACTGGGGTTTGCCGAATATGAACGGCGTCACCCACTCGCCTCTTGAAATCATCTCTTTAGCCGTCTGGGCATAAAAAGTCTCATCCGGATCCGTAAGCGCCATCTTACCTAGCCCGAAAAAGCCGAGAAAACACGTAATTACAAGGAGTATAATAATAAAACTAAGATCCCTCACAGCACCAGCTCCCATCAGTAGAGCGCCATGGGCTGACGCCCATGGCATCCACAGTTTCAGTCTTTCCGTCAAGCGGAACCTCCCGCACCACGTTGGGTGCGGGACGAGAACCCCGAACCCAATGTGGTTCGGGGCTGCACCGAAGGCCATTCATCCACGCCCTTACGGGCGTGGCCTTCTGGTGCATGGGTAAATATATACGATTTACTGTTTTGTCCCTACACAATTATGCTATTAATATATAACATTCTTCCCTTAAGTCAATACGTTTCTTCCGGATAAAGGGATATAAGCTTTGCTTGACTTGACGCACTTTGGCATATAAGATATACTTTGTTCAAGACCTCTCGCTTTTTTTCTGACTTTTTAACTTGTTTTACAAGATATGTTTAAATTCTTCCGGAGGAAAAAGGCAAAGTTATTCGGTGAAATAGCCGTTGAAAAGGGTCTCGCCTCTCAAAGAGATATAGATGAGGCCCTGAAAATCCAAAAAGAATACGAAGATAAGCACAAAGTCCATAAGGTAATCGGGGTTATCCTCACTGAACGAAAGGTCTTGACTCCTCAGGACGTAAAAGCTATCCTGGAGGAACAAAAAGGTCAGATGAGCATGCTGGCCTGGTTTGCGGAACTCTTTCAGCTGAGTAGATGACGTGTTTGTGTAAAGTATTATAAAAAAAGGGAAAAATATGAAAAAAATAATAGTTTTTCTGGTTATATCATGTTTTATCCTGCCCAACCTGGCGTTTGCCGGAGCATGGACCGTGGGCCGCGGCAATATCTGGCTTGAGCAGACGGCAAAATACAGCTGGGCTAAATGGGACTACGACGAAAACCGTCACATGAGAAGAAAAGGCAACAATGCCCGTTCGTGGGGCTGGAGCCATACAAGCAAAGCTGAATATGGTCTGCTCGACTGGCTTACCATTCTCGGCGGTGTTGAATATAAACTGGGCCGTTACACAGAATACGACAGGCCCGTCCCCTGGGGCGATTATGACGTATCTAACAACGCTTTTACATCAGCTGAATGCGGCGTAAGAATAAGGCACCTTAAAGAACCCGTGGTTCTAAGCACCCAGATAAAAGGTTATCTTTATTTAGACGGTAAAGGCTACCGGGACCCGATTCCCGCCAGTCCCTCCCATCCCAGCGCAGACCGGCCTCCGCTTACTGACGGCAGTAACGCTCTGGAAATACGCAGTATGGTCGGCAAGATCTTTGATGAACAAATACCTTTTTATTACGGGTTTGAAGCCGGCTACAGGTTCAGGAACAAGCACGCGTGCAACGAAGTGCCTTTATTCGCCGAAATGGGAGTATGGCCCGTGAGATGGCTTCTTATTAAAAGCGAAATCGACGTGGTACTGTGCCATGACGGCACCGGCGACTTTGAAAAGGATTATGCCATATGGCGCGCCGGACCTATTATCTATCTTCTGGACATCTACCATATGCTTAAAGGGATAGACATATCCAGTAAAGAATATAAAGATAATATAACTAAAAAAGGTAGATCCATTAACGTCGAGTTCCAGTACGGCTGGACGTTCTGGGGAAGGAACACTTCCGCGGACCGGGAACTGATAGTGAAAGTATCAACCGAATTCTAAGGCCTCCCGGAAAAGAACCTTATACTGACAAAAAAACGGAAGATAATCTAATCTTCCGTTTTTTGCTTTTTTGCGACCCTTAAAGAGTATTTATAATTTGCCTTCCAGTTCCGACTGCATGCTACCCGTCGCTTTTTTAAGCTGCGTATGGGACTCGGCGCCTTTCAATATGACCATCTGGATAGCTTCGTTCACGAACCTTGTGCTTGAGTCCCAGGTGAGAACCGGCGGCGGACCTTTGGCGTCTTTTGCCTGTTTCTGGAGGACCTGCTTGAATTCCGCGTCCATGGGCAAACTCTTCCAGGTATCCATGTTAGGCGGCAGGTACGCGTCTTCCGTATCCAGGGAAGCCTCGTAAATCTTTATCTGGTTTTCCGGACGGAACAGAAACTTGATGAACTGCCAGGATTCGGTCTTCATCCTTGACTGCGCAAAGACCCCCATGACCCTGCCCCCTACAAAAGTGGTCATCTTGCCTGTAGGCCCCTTTGGAAGCATGGCTATAGACCATTTTCCTTTTATCTCCGGCGCGCCGACCGTGAGGCTTATTATCTTCCAGTTGCCGGATATCGCCAGAGGATAATCGCCTGTCCTCATCCCCTGCTCCAGGGGAACCATTGTTTTGGGAACACCGTCGTTATAAAGAGAGGCAAAGTAGTCAAGCGCCATAGAAGCTTCCGCCGTATCGAGCGTGACTTTCGTATAAACGGAATTATAAAAATCCCCCCCTGCCTGCCATAAAAACGGCGCGTACCCTATCCACTCAAGCGAACCCCAGTCAAGCAGCATCCCTTTATTCTCGGACTTGAGTTTTCGTATAGTTGCCGTAAGTTCCGCCCATGTCCGCGGCGGTTGATCGATCATATCCGTCCTGTAATACATAATCTGTTCGGAAAAATCAAAAGGTATCCCGTAAACTTTGCTCCCCAGTTGTGTCGCTTCCAGAAGCCCGGGGAATATCTTTTTCTCGATCTGGGCGATATCTTCGGGGAATTTTTCTTTAAGATCCACCATGGCCCCCAGGGCTCCGAACTCCATGCCCCAGGTAAGACCCATAGTGCCTATGTCAGGGGTCACTTCGCCTGCTATGGAAATCAGATACTTGCTGTGAGCGTCCCCCCATGATATTGCCTCGCACAAAACCTTAACACCCGTCTCTCGGCTAAAAACTTCACCCAGCTCCATTATTGTCCTGGCCTGGGCCTCTGAACCGACAAGCCACATTATGATCCTGTTTTCATCTTTCACGCTGCCTCTGCAGCCCGCCGAGACAAATGAAAACACGACTATCACGGCCAGGGTAAACCATCTCCTAAGCGTCACAATGAATCTCCACGGATTAACATCCGTGGTGTTCCTGCGTTCTAAGTGCGAAATGTCTTTCCTTGCAGATTCATGGTGAGCGAACGAAGCGAGTCGAACCATAAATTCTTCCTTCTTATACTTTCGCGAATATATTCTGGACGACAAGCGCGGCGGCCCCCGATGCTACCACATCTTCTCCGAGACTGGTGGGAAGTATCTTAACTACCTTTACCGATTCATCGTAAGCCCATTTTCTGACGGATTTTCTTAAAGCGGTAAAGAACACGTCCCCGGCTTTTTCTATACCTCTGCCGATGACAATGATCTCAGGATTAAAAAGGTTGATCAAAAAGGCTACCTTAGCCCCGAGATACCCCCCGGCTTCTTCTACCATCCTTTTAGCCAGTTCGTCGTTTTTTTCGGCGGCTTCCACGACCATGCCGAAATTTATGTCGTCGATTTTTCCTCCGGAGGCCTCCAGGACAAGTGAAGCTTCTTCCGGATGCTCTTTGAGGTAAGCCTTGATCCTCGAGGGCACCCCCAGGTCTATACCCCTTGAACGCAGGCAGCAGCCATAATCGTAGCTTGACCAGCAGGTGGCGGAACTCGATTCCTCCCCCGGATACGGGGGATTCAGGTTAAGTTCGCCTGCGCTTTTAGTGGCGCCATAATAAAGCTCGCCCCGCACAATAAGACCGCAGCTTGAATCGGAACATAAAAAAACGAGGTTATCGGCAGTGCTTGCAGCGCCTATACCCGACCATCTTTCGCCGAAAGCCGCAAGTGTGGCATCGTGTTCTATTACGGTCGGCACGTTATACCTGTCGCCCAGCTGATCCAGCAGGTTCACATAGCTTATGATCTGCTCTTCCTCTACGGCGTACCTGACCATGTTCCGGTAGCGGTCGATCACGCCCCATATGCCTACACCGATACCTCTTATATCCGAGTGAGGGATACCGGACTTAGTCACAAGCGCGCTTGTCAGATCCAGCACTTTCTCGGTTAGCTTCTCGAAAGATTCTTTTTCTTTCTTTATTTTCTCTTTTAAGATGATTTTCCCGGCCAGATCCGTTATGACCGCGATGACTGCCGCGTCGATCGTAAGATGCGGCGAACCCAGATCTATTCCTATACTGTAGCCATACTGCCTGTTCAGTTTAAGCAGTTCCGGGCGCCTGCCCCCGGTTGAGATATCAAGTCCCGTCTCAAACACGATCTTGTCCCTGATGTATTTACTTACATAGTTGGATACCGTGACTATGTTAAGATCCGTTATTTTTGAGATGTCCGCGCGCGATATCTCCCCGCCTCTACGGATAGCGTCGAGTATGCTCAGGTTCCTGCGCTCTTTCTCGGTAAGACGCTCTTCTTTTTGTATAAAATCCCTCATGTAAAAAAGTCCCCTTATCTTGGAAGCGGTTTAGAGTACCACTCTTTGATTATATCTAGAGCCGGTTTATTCTGAGGGGTGAAACCCCGGTTATATTTTCCGCCCATATGCACGTTCGTGCCCCAGTACCACCAGTAAAGTCCGTAAAACCACTCTTTCTGCCAGAAGGTATCCACTATCGCCTGATAATAATCCGCCTGCAGCTTTATGTTTACTTCGCCTCTTGCGACATGTTCCCATGGACGGATTGCCGCTCCGTCCGCGGAAGTGCATCCCGCCTCCGGGAAGATGACGGGTTTACCGATACTCTTCTGGAACGCTTCCATCTCTTCAACCCACGGGACCCAGCCTTCCATAAGCTCGCTATAGGTGGGTTTCATCTTTTTACTCAGAGGAAAATACGCGTTGATCCCTATAAAATCCAGCTGATCCCAGAAGCGTATGTCCATATACCTGTCCCAATGCGCGGCATATGTCATGAGCCCGAAATACCTGCCTCTCAGTTTCTTTATCATGTCGCTCCACATGTATCCCTTTACGGTGGCTGACGTCGAAAGTTCCGTGCCGACACAGAACATCTCTACTTTTTCCTGGTTCGCTATTTTTATGTAATGCATCATGAATTCCGTATATTGGCGGAACCACTCCTCCCAGTCCGGTTCTTTTGCGCAGCCGATCTCGCCTCTCCAGCTGCCGTCAGACGTATCGATAATGTCGAGATGGGGTTTCAGCATGACTTTAAGGCCCTTTTCATGCGCCTCGCGTATCGCGTGGATGACCGCTTCGTCGGAAGGAGTCTCCTCTCCCATGTGTATATCCCCGCTCCAGCAAGTCGACTGGTACCATGTCACAAGCACGCTCATCCAGTTGCCGCCAAGCGATGCCAACTCGGCTATGGATTCATCGGATTCAGGCAGAAGGTAAGCGGACTTCGACCATGTCGCATAACCTATACCCTCGTGAAACTCTACAGGCGGTTTAGGGGGCTTAATGAACCTGACGCCGAAAATAGCCCCGGCCGCTAAGAGTATTATTAAAACCGGTATGAGCTTTTTTAAAGCGCTTCCTTCCGCTGGTTTTTTTCTGCCGCTTGTTTTCTTGGCCATAATGATTCCTTTCGTAAGGTTATTTTTTCGCGATTACTAATAAGATTTAATAAGTGCTGATAAACTGTTCAAAAAAATATGTTGTTATTCTTTAAAAAACCTTTAAAAGTGCGTACGGATTTATAAGGTCTTATCTGCCGACTCTTACGTTGTCGATGTATATAGGACCGGAATAGTCCGGTTTTCTGTTAGATTCTATTCTTATCGCTATCTTACGCACGTCCGCGGCGAATTCTTCGTCAGGAACGATTCTTTTCCAATCGTAACTGCCCGGCTCGATATTCGCGGTAATCGTGGCCCATTCGCCGGGGATAAGAGGAACGCTGCGGCTCATCTCCACAAACTTCCAGGTAGGCCCTACGGTAATGATAAGTTTCGCTTTAAGCCCTATGGGGGCGCCTTCCGGCAGATAAATATCGACACTTAAGACCCGGTAACGGCTCAGGTCAAGGTACTGCTGTATCTCGACGAGGCCCGCCGCCCATATGTCACCGGGAAATTCGACGACAACTTCCATGCTGCCGGTGCCGCGGGAAGCGAACTTGTTGCTGAGCGTGGCGCTTCTGGCCACGTAATCGGTCTTCTCTTCCGCCCACATGGGAACTTCCCAGCCGTTTAAATTGCTTTCAAAATCATAATAGGTTCTTTCCTCGGTTATAGGCTCGGTAGAGGGTACCGGCACTTCCTGTTTTGCTTCCGGAGTAGCGATTTTTTCTGTCTGTGCTTCTTTCTGTGCCGGAGGCTGTTGCACGCCGCAACCGCTAAGACCAAGCGTCAAAAGACAAATCCCTGAGATAAAAAAGCCTACCCAACCTATACGAACGTGTTCCATGTTATTTTCCTTTCCTTTGATTAAAAACCGTATTCAACCAATCTAAACGCTAAAGACAAAAAGGAGTCGGGAAAAACAGTATCTTTCCCCTTGTCACCACACCCTGATGGCCCCTTGTTCCTAAAAGAAGCAAGACCCATCAGGGTATAATGATAATAGCAAGATCTTACTTTATAACTCTTACGTTGTCGACATAAATGGGGCCCGTGTATGCGGGTTTATTGTTTGACTCGACCCTTATGTCGATCTTACGGACGTCTGCTCGGAACGCGTCATCCACCTGGACTCTTCTCCAGTCGATGCTTCCCGGTTTCAGGTCCGCCGTTACAGTCACCCATTCACCGGGTTTTAAACCGACGCTCTTACTCTGCTCGACCCACTGCCATGCGTCACCCACAGTGAGTATCATCTTGCCCCTAAGGCCCAGGGGAGCATCCGCCGGAAGGTAAATATCACAGGCCAGAGCGCTGTAATCAGACCAGTCGAAATACTGCATGATCTCGATTATCGCGCCTGTCCATCTGCCTCCGGGAAACTCAGCATCGATCTCTATGCTGTTTCTGCCAATGGAAGCATACTTGTTGGAAGCTTTGATAGCCGTCTGCACATGATCCGGTTTCTCATATGCCCAGTCCGGGATCTCCCACCCCTCAAGACCGTTCTCAAAACTGAAAAGAACAGTCTCCTGCTGTGCATAAAGAGCCATGGGTGAAAGCACCAGCAGAAGTGTTGCCACTACCAATAAAGTTTTCCTCATTTCGTACCTCCTTTTTGCTATTACTGATTTTTACCTGCCCAGTTTTTAATGACTTCTTCCGCTTTTTTGCCCCTTACGGTGAACCCCAACGGGCTCCACCTTTGCTGCGGAAAAACCTGCCATATATAATATCCCCGGAACCATGAGCGGGCGTTTAAGACGCTGAATGTCGCTTCCAGGCAATCCGCCTGTTCCTGTTGGTCCTCTACACTCGAGATGGCCACCCACGGCTGACGGCTCGCCCCTTCAGCGGACGGGTACCCTATCTCGGTAAGCACGACCCCTTTACTAGTCAAGTTCTTCCGGGTAAGCCACCCCTCTATCTCGTCAGCGACTTTCTCCCAGCCCGCCTTAAGTTCTTCCAGCGTGGGATCGTCTTTATCCGCAAGCGGGAAATACGCATCGATCCCTATAAAGTCGAGCTTATCCCAAAAGGGGACTTCTTTGTACTCAGTCCAGTTCGCCGAGTAGGTCAACTTACCCTTATATACCTCCCGCACTTTGTCAATGAGCCGGTTCCATCTGTGTGTCCAGGCTTCAAAAGTCGTCGCCTCAAGTTCCGTTCCTACGGAAAAAAGTTCAGCACCCGCTTCCTCCGCGAAACGAGCATATCTTAACGTAAACCCTTCAAAACTGTCAAACCATTTTTCAGAAGCCCTTATGTTGATACGCGCTTCGTCCGTTCTCGGGTCGACATGCGGTTTTATCATGACGCGCATCCCCAGCTTATGACAAGTGCGTACTGCATGCGTAAGAGCCTCGATGGTGGGGGTATCTCCTTCCGGCGTATCATTGGTAAAAATCTCCTCGGAATCAAGATCTTCCTGGTATGCAGGCACCATGATAGCTACAGTATCAAACCCGATTTTCTTGACATATACTAAAGTTAAATCAGATGCCGGAAGCGCAAGTTCATCCCCCGTCCATGAAGTGTATACGATGCCCTTCTGGAACGGTTTTTCGCTTAAAGGAACGACTTCACCGCGGTTTTTGCTAACCTGGGCCTTCGCTTCTTTTATCTTTTCTTCATCCAGAGCTTTAGAAAGATACGCTTCTTTTGTCACGGTCGCCTGCGGATTATAGCTTTTAGGGCCGTATATTTCGATCTCCCATATGGAGATGCCCCATGAGTCGTTCACTCTCTCAAGGCCCAGGACCTTTACGTAACGCGCCGCAGTTGCAGGAAAAACGCTATCGACACTGCCGCCCGCGGAGCCCGTCACATGGGCGGCTTCACGCCAAGCTTCAGCGTCATCCGAGACCAGTATCTTATAATCGGTGGCATACGCTCTTTCCCACCTGACGATCACTTCGCTTACGACGCTTTCTCCCCCGAGATCAAAATATATCCACTGCTCGCCTTCTGCATAGTCGCTGGACCAGCGGGTGAGCATGTCCCCGTCAGCCGGCGCCATGGCATCGGGTTCCGGCGCCCAGTCCGGAGTCTGATCAAAACTTGACGCCTTGGCGTACTTGACGGTCAAATATACCAAGGGATCGCCTTCAGCGGTTTCTATTTTTGCGGCCCGGCCGGAGGAGCTTTCTTCCCTGCCGCAGCCTGCTGCCAAGAGAGTGCCGGCTAAAATCAAAACAAACAGAATACTGAGTTTTCTCATCGTTTCCTTTCTTAAGTTGGACACAAAAGCTATTACCCTTTAACAAGTCCCGTCATCGCTATACCCTTTATTATATATTTCTGGAACAATAAATACACAACAAGCATGGGCAGTGTCGAAATAACTGCGCCCGCCATGACCATCCCGAAATTCGCCCCGAACTGGCCGGTAAGCACGTTAAGCGCCAGGGGGATCGTCCTCATACTGGGGTTATGGATTATAACCAGCGGCCAGACAAAGTTATTCCACTGCTGCAGAAAAGTGAATATCGCAAGTGTGGCGATAACCGGTTTTATTAAAGGAAGTATGACCTTGCAGTATATCATGAATTCGCTGCATCCATCTATCTTAGCGGCATCAATGAGATCATCCGGGATGCTGTATATGAACTGCCTGTTGAGGAATATCCCGAAGGCGCACCATGCCATGGAAGGTATGATAAGCCCCCTGTACGTACTCAGCCACCCGAAATGCTTGACTATTACAAATCCCGGTATGATATTGACCTGCCACGGGATCATGAGAGACCCGATAAAAATAAAGAAGAGCTGGTCCCTGCCCCAGAAATCATGTTTGGCAAACGCGTAACCCGCAAGGCTCGTGGCAAAAACGTTAAAAAGCGTAATGGAACCCGCCACAAAGAGACTGTTGAACATGTAACGGAGCATAGGCATCATGGTAAAGAGATCCTTGTACGGCTCCAAAGTAGGGTTATGCACGATAAAGCTCGGCGGGAAGGCCTGTATCTCTTCCAAAGGCTTAATGGAAGTCACAAGCATCCATAGGTACGGTACGGCCATGGTAACGACACCCGCGATAAGGAACATATATATGAACGCCCTGATCGTGAGTGAATCTTTTCGTATACCTAAGTTGCGTGCCATAATATGGATTACTCCTCTTTTTTTAGTATTCCACGTTGTTTTTCATAAGGCGCTTATTGATCATTGTCAGCATGAATATGAGCAGGAATATTATATACGCAAGCGCCGAAGCATATCCCATACGGAACTTTGTAAACCCCTTATCATAGAGATACGCGACTATCGTAAGCGCAGAGTTCAAGACCCCGCCTATACCGCCCTGCCCGCTTGTCATGATATAGACCTGTTCAAACACCTGAAAACTGAAAATAAAACTCATCATGGTGACGAAGACTATAGTGGGTTTTAAGAGGGGAAGCGTGATATAAGAGAACTGCTTCCAGAACCCCGCGCCGTCTATCTCGGCCGCTTCATACATCGCCTGCGGTATGGTCTGGAGACCCGCTAAGAAAAGGATCATATTGTACCCCACTCCGGCCCATATGGACATTATCATTATCGACGGCAGCGTCCATGCGGGGCTTGCCAGCCAGTCAACCGGCTGGAAGCCCAGTTTCATGATGAAAAAATTGATTAAGCCGTACTTCTCCCCCGCATACAGCCATTTCCAGATAACGGAAACGGCGACTATGGCGGTGACCGTAGGCAGGAAGAATATGGACTTAAAGAAATTTTTGAATTTTATCTTCTGGTCTATCGCAACGGCAAGAAGAAGCGAGAGGCATACCCCGATAGGTACGACACCTATAACGTAAGTGACGGTGTTACGGATCGCTTTCCAGAAAAGGGGGTCATTCAAAAGTATGTTCTTGTAATTGGCCAGGCCCACAAACGTGGGCGCTGATATGACATTGTAACGCGTAAAAGAAAGTAAAAACGATATAAAGACCGGTGCAAGCTGAAATACGAAAAACAGTGTAAAGGGAAGAGCTATAAAAAGATATGACACCTTCTGTTCGTCAAACTTTTCCCAAAAAGTCTTTTTATCCATCAACCGTCCTTGGCCTATATATAATTATGTAAACAAGAGAAACTTATTTTACAAAAATTCCTCTATCCTGTCAACTTATCATATCTTAAAGACCTTATAAAAGATTTAAATTGAAGTCTTGCCTCTTTTATACGGGGGTAAAAGTGTCGATGATCTGGCACTCCTGGTCGCATACAACCTTAAAGCTGCCGGCGGACTGGGGTATTATGAGCATTTCGCCGCCTGCCTGAGCTCTGGGCGCGGCATACTCTTCACCCTTTACAATAACCTTACAGGAGCCCGCAACCGCTACCAAGTTATGGAAGCTGGTAATATGAGGAATTTCTTCTTCCGCGCGCATTTTTATCGTTATTCTGCGGACTTCAAGACCTTTATCCTCAAAATTCCCGGGGAGGCGTTCTATGGCAAGTTGAGGCGTTTTCTTAAGCACTTCGCAAGGAATATTTTCGATAAACTCCGCCTTTATCTCGCCGACTCTATCGGTATCAAGCTTCTTTTTGGAGAGCGGCCTTTCATAACCCGGGAAATAATACCTTACCGGATACGTCGCTCCGTCCTCGGTGGACTGCGTCGCGCCCGGTATCTGCGGCTCCACGACTTCTATCCCCGCTCCTAGGGCGTGAAGCGTCCTCGCCGGCACCGGCACGACATCACCGACTTTGACGGTGCGGTAGTTATAAAAAGTTTCGAGGGTCCCTTTAGCGTTTTCTAAAGCGGAAAGCGCTTCACCGGATTTAGTGTCTTTTCCGCCGAGAACCTCGGCTGCCGCTATCGCGTTTTTCTCCCGCTCAAGCGCCTTCTTGCCGGATGCGCTTTCTTCCAGGATATCGATAAGCGTATTAAGTTTTTTTGCGTATACGTCTAAAGCCTCGCCGTACTTTTTTGTTACCTCTTCCCCGTACTTATCAAGCGCCTCTTTACTGAAACCTACGATGAGTTTTGCTTCCCCTCCGGCAAGAGTCTCGTCTACCCCGGTGACTATCCACAGCTCGTTCTTCTTCTCGTGGAACTGGACGGAAAGTCTCCCCTTGGGCGTAAGTATCTTGACAAGCGGAAAGAGGCGGCCGAACTTCTTGATCGCTTTCTCCCCCAGTATTTCCTCCGCAGTACCGTTTAAGACGTCTATCATGGGCGCCGTGCGCCCCTCAAGAGAAGCCAGAGAGCTTTTTTCGCCTTCTTCCGCCCCATACCAGTATTCACCTATACCGCCGACGCCCCATACCTTGGGTTCCTTATACGGCTTTAAATACAAAGGTCTGCCATGGCGGATGGCATCTTGAATAAAGTTAAGAGAGCTCTCTTCCCTCGCTGGTTTCATATCAGCTTTTACCTCCCGCCAGATCCGCGACTATTTTAGGGACTATTCTCCTGCGCGTATCGACTATTTTATCGGCCCTTTCCTGGGTGTCGGCTGTCGCATACATCCTGAACTCAGGCGCGTTACCCGAGGGCCGGATATGCGCGACGTCACCGCCGGAGAAAACTATCCTTATGCCGTCAATAAAATTTACTGAAAGTATGTCGCCGAACCCTTCTCCGGAATTAAAGTATTTGGCAAGTTTTTCCTTTATGCCTAAGAGTTCCTTCTTAAGAGTGTCAGAGACTTCTTTTTGCCCCTTTACCGTAATACCATCTTTCGTAAAAGAGACTTCCGTTATGCTGAGGTCAGAAGGTGAAAACATTTTTATTATTCTCTTGCCCATATCCGCCGTGTAGTTTTCGCATCCCGCGGTTTTGTCGTCCACCACATCCGCATGCGTATATCTTGCGGGAAGCGCCGAAGCTATAAGGCTTGAGACTGATTTATTTTCTTTAACGGCCAGAAGTAATGCCGAGACAAGCGGAAGGACCGCGTCCCTTGTGGGAAGCCGCTTTAAAGTCTTGCCTCCAATATCCCAGTCGCTGCCAAGAAGGAATCCCCCGTTAGATTCCCAGCTTACCACTTTCGCTTCCGCATCCTCCTTAAGTTTCTCGTTCATCGCCGCGATAACGTAAGGCGAACCTATTTTCGTCTGCTTGACTTCTATACCCTCTTTCTCAAGAGCGCTTACTACAGCGTCATTGGCGCTTATGGGCACAGCCGCAAAATCGGGAGATAAAAATACCGAGACAAGCGCACCCAGCTTATCCCCCGTCAGGAACTCACCCTCTTCATCCGCAAGAAGCGGCCGGTCGGAATCGCCGTCGGTTGATATTATCGCAAAAGGTTTATATTCATTTGCCCACTGTTTAAGCAGGGAGCGCGTCTCTCTAGAGACTTTCTCCGTATCCACGGGAACGAATTTCTCGCTTCTGGCGACAGTAATGATATCTCCGCCCAGGGCCTTAAATACCCCCTCGATGATGTCCCTGCCCACAGCCGAATGCTGGTAAAGGACTATTCTCTTGCCCTTAAGGGGCGCGCCGGTAAAGACGTCGGTATAGCGCTTGACAAAATTATCTATCGCGTTTTTTTCGTCCAGAGCTTCGGGAAGCGTGACGCTTTTCTTGAAAGCAGCCTCAGGCGTGAACTGTGACTCTTCCTGAGTCTTTCCGTATTCTTCCTCTCTTGCCCTCGCAACACTATCCAGTATGTCTTTTTCGTCTGATTTAAGCACTTCCCCGGACTTTTTGGTGAACTTTATACCGTTGCGGTCGTCGGGGATGTGGCTACCCGTGACCATGATGCTCGGTATTCCTTTATATACCGCGTAGTAAGCAAGTGTGGGGCTGGGGAGTTTCCCGGCATAATCCACTTTGCATCCCTCATCTTCGATGGCCCGCGCTACCGAAGCGGCTATCCTCGGAGTACTGGAACGCCTGTCACCGGCAAGAGCAATCACATTATGCGCATCATCGACTTCACCCCTCATCTTGAGGAACCTGATGAACCCTCTTGCGTTTATGTAGCACTCCATATCGGTCATATTGATAACAGTATCCCTCAGGCCGCTGGTTCCAAAGCTAAGCTCTTTGAATTTTTTTAAGGTTTCGCGTCTGGTAGTCATGATTTCTCCCATATATTTATTGTTTTAGCTTTTCTATCTCTTCCTGTTTTACCTTCTCGGAAGCGTCTATACTTGTCTCTTTCATCAGCTCCGCGATCTGGGGATAAGTGTACGCGTTATCATAGATGCGTTCGCCCGATTCCCAGTCGCTCTTACCGTCACGATACACATCCGTCATCATTGGAATGCGCCCCTTATCCGGATGAAAGACGTTGACCAGCACTTTTCCTTTATCAAGTCTTACAGTGCGGTCCGCGACATTGTAACATAAAGCGTCCTCTGCGTTAAGGTCCAAAACGGTACTATCTACAATAATCGCGCCGGTAGCGGTAACGTTCTTTAAACAGCTGTTTATGACCAGACACTTCTCAAGCCTACCGCCTTCTATCCTGGAAGAGAGAACAACCGAATCCTTGACTTCGGCTCTCCCTACACCGGAAGTTTCGTCTATCCACTCGTCCTCTCTTATCCCAAAGAACGCCCTTGCCAGGGCACCTTCTTCCGAATGCGCGGCAACCAGCTGCATGTTCTCAAGATAATACAGGTTCTGCCCGTAATCCCACCAGAGTGAATTTCCTCCTACGTCAGTAAACCCGAGTTTATGGGTTAGACCGGAGGATTTAAACGCGGCGGAGGAAGAAAAACCCTGCCACATATCGTTCATCTTGTCCCATCTGGAAGAGGCATCTATCTTGCTTACCTTTTTCTCTTCCATCGCCTTTATATATTCCTGACGCTTAGAAGTAAGCGGCTGCCACCAGTCAGGATCCGTGTTGAGGCTGCCTTCTTCTTTCGCAAGATACTCTTTATGGCAAGGTTCATCAAGGAGAGCCTTTAAAAACTCTATTGATACCGTAAACGAGCCGATACTTTTATATACCCGCTCTTCCCCCTCGGGGAGAAGGCTTCTCACTTCTTCCATGGAGAGTTTTTCGCGCTGCCTGCACTCGCCTCCCTCCAGAGGTATCAAAATGCCGTAATCCTTGATCCCTTTAGTAAGCGGCAGGAGTTCACCGAATATCTCTATGTGGTGTTTTCCCTTACAGGATATATCCAGCTCATTGATGATGACCTGATCCCCCCAGAAGACGCTTAGACGGTTTTTTCTTGAAGGGGCGTAGATGCTTGTCTCCATAAGTACCGCTTCCAAAATCGTGAGGGAACGCATTTCCCCGGCATCTTTAATCATCTTGGCCAGTTTTATATTCGGTTTGGAGTTGCATTCCGCCGCCGGAAGAGGCGCGATACGCGTACCCTTACCCGCGGTATGATACATGAAAACGCTTTTTTCGGAAGAATAAGCTAAAAATACATCTATAAGTTCGTCCGCCTCAGCGCCACTGGAAACGTTTATAAGTCCCAGCTTGCGGGCTTTTCTGGCAGCCTGCAGGAAGCCGTTAAGCGTGCCAAGTGCGTTACCGGCGCCGCCCTTCCAGTTGGATTCTGTCACTGAAAGGACTACACTAGACGCCTTTACCGCGGCGGCGGAGCCGTGTATATTATCTTCGCCTGTCAAATGACTCTGCCAGAACTCAGCCTGCTGGGGCGTGGAGTTTACTATTATAACTATATCGGGGCCTGTGCCACCAGAAGCTGACGCCCTCATGGCTTTGGCGCTGGCGAGAAGTTTTTCTTTTATGTAGCTGTCCATTAAAACTTAGTATATGACAAAGTCTACTATTTGCCAAGTATTGTGTTTAATGCCGGTTCTGCATCCACGCCTTCACACCCGTGGTGTTCCTTGCCCCGGGCACCTCTTCATCACATTAGAGATTCCTGGTGAGCAAACGAAGTGAGTCGAACCAAAAAAAAGGCCGGAAGAAATATATCCTTCCGGCCTTTTTGGATACTATCCAAAGTTTCTTATATTATACTGACCACATGACTTTGCGTCTCTGGTTAAGCTGCTCTCTCGGGTCAAAGGGTTTCATCCTCATGTCGATAAGAAGTTTATTGACAAGTGATTCAAGCCATGTGCCCAGACCCTTTTTAAGCTCTTCGCGTATATCTTCAAACGGAATGGCTTCATCACCTAAAGCTTCCAGTTCTTTATACGGAAGTATATAATAAAGGTCTTCGCGCTTAATAAGCTCTTTTCTGCTTGATACTTCTCTCATGAATCTTACAAGGTCCGCGGTAGCGCTTGATACGTCCTCGGTATTATTTATCGTCTCCCGGGTAACGGCAGTCGCTAAAAGCGCAACCGCTACAAGTTCCGGATTACTTGAAAGGCCCTCGTTAAACTCAACGGCCTTATCAGGCACGGCCAGCACTCTCATATTACCGATAAAGTTATCAACCTTAGGATCTTTTATATCATCCGACTGGAGGTTCCTCTCCGTCGCGATAAGCACGTTTACGGCCTCCTGGTCAAGCGCCATCGTCGTCAGAGATTTTAGCCCGGAATGTGACTGGTAAGGCCTGATAGTTATATTCTCGCCCAAATTTCTGCGAAGCTGGTCCTGTATCCACTTTAGCGAACCGACTTCATCAAGTTCACCGTCGGCGAATATCTCGCGCGGAAGATAGAGGTGTATCTTCTTATCGAGAGGTATCTCGTCTCCGTGCTTCATCAGCATCTCAAGCACCATGTAGAAATCTCTCTCTTCTTTAGTCCTGGCATAATCTATCTTTACAACAGCGTTTTTATCGCTGGTCTTGATTATATTATAGTCTGTATAATTCTCGGGCAGCTCAAGCGCCTTGCCTTCTTCAAGCTCCGCCATGACTTCGCCGTTAAGGCCCTCTATCCTTACGGCACCTTCCTGGACTAAAAGGGTATGCGCCCTGCCGGCGATTATCTCAGGTGTCTTTAAACTGCCTATGAGATAACCCTCATCGAAAGTAGCCGTGACTGCCGGATAATCGGCAAAGACAAGTTTTACCTCGCTTTCGTGTTCTTTCGTGCCCTCGATCTCGGCTCCGAGCTCCATGGTCACTTTACTTATCTCGGGTATCGGCGTAAACGTGTCTATGACGACTGTATCCCGGTCTGCTATTATCTCGAAACTCTTAATCTTGCCGGTAACTAGCGGGATACTGACACTTTCCAGATCCTCTCTTTGCGCCACGTTGGGTATGACAGCTCTTCTAATATTACCGTTCTCATCAAGGTACTGGATTTCAGCATGTCCCTGTACCACTAAAAGAACATCGAAACTGCCGGGCCTATCGACCCTGTATGAGGCTTCTCTGTCAAAAGTCACGGTATGGACCTCAAGACCCTTCTCTTCAAAGCCTCCCGGCCAGCGTTCGACCTTTACGCCTCTAGTCTCACTGACAATCTCAAGCCCCGTCTCGCCTTTAAACGCCGGATTGACCGTGGGAACAGCCTTTTCTCTTTCGTTCATATCCCTCTTAATGGGCTGTATATCGGCTATACCGTAAGTCACACCCGGAACCTGAGGCTCGACTACCACGCCTTTTATAAGGGCGTGCATAGTACCCCTGGGCAGGGAATATATGTCACCACGTTTAGTCATGATATGGTTATGGAACTCTTCGTCCAGTTCTCTGTAGATTCTTTCGTAAGCCCGGGCATATTGTCCATATTTGTCAGCAAATTCAGTAGTTATTTCATCTACCATATCCAAGCTCTCCGCTCTTATATTTTCTTCACTGTAGCCTTCGTATAAGAGAGCGTTCAGCATCGCATTACGCGCATCTTCCAGTTCGTCGACTTTCGCCTGGTATGCTCTCTTTAGATTCTCTTCCGTGCCGTATTTCCGGAGGGCGCTATCCTTAAACCCCAGTATGATCTCACCTTCCGAAAGAAAGAGCCACGACTCATCCTTGTCGGGATGCACCTGGAGCGATAGCGGTTTATCCGCCGTAAGGATCTTGTTAAGCGGCATCTTCTCACCGAACATCTTAACGGCCGCTTCGCCCAGCACCTCATTTGCGACATTGGCCACGATTCTATCCAGAGGGACTTTTACTATTTTCCCTTGTGCATACCGTATGACTTCGGAGCTCTCTTTTCCGGGCTGCGCGCCGAACCAGTATTCACCTATGGTCCTCGTTCCCCTTTTAACGCCCCATGGTTTCAGTTTGGCATAGGGTGAGATATATAGTATAGGCATCTCACCCCTGCGGATCGCATCAAGAACCCATTCTAAATCCGGAATAGCGGGATAAGGCGTCTCTGAAACCATCTCAATACCGGGAGTACGCGTTTTGGGTCTTTCTGCCTCAGGAGTTTCTTCCATTCCGCCTATCCAGTTAGAAATATTGCTTGTTGCCTGTCTTGCAAGCTTGAGTATATTTTGATATTCAGCTTTAGGTGTTTCTGCTTCCAAGTCTTTAATTACAGCATCGAGTATCTCAAAGCCTTTTTCTTTTCCAAATAATATAACAGCCCTTACACCGACTTTATACAGGTGCCCTAACTCGACAGGAGACGACGCGTCTATTTCCTGTTTTAGCCTGTATTTTAAATGGATCTTAAACGAATCCTCTATCAAGTCCGGTGATTCCAGTGCTTTGAGATCGGGGTTTTCGAGCTTGCTGAACTTGTTTATAGCTTCTCTTATTCCCTCTCCGCCGTTTGCGATAATCTCGTTGGCTGCTGTCCTGACTTTGCTGACCAGAGGAAAATAATTCCCCAGTTTTTTACCCAAAGCGACATTGAAGTCGAGCCGTAACAGCTGCAGTCTTTCAGATACATTCGAGTGACTTGTTCCAGCTTCAGTAACTTTATAAGGTTTGCCTTCGTTATAATAGACCAGCTTCGTTTTATCATAAGCTTCAAGCAACACGGCATCCAGTATTTCCCTGTTAAGTTGATTAATGAGGTTTTGTCTTTGTTCGAAATCTTCAACACTTACGCCTTCTTCGCATTTTCCTAAAGGCACGCCTACCCAGATTTTTATTTTAGGTTCGGTCCCTGACGCCCTTACCAGTATCTTCGCATCTTCGACCGTTATGGTTACTAATTTTCCGCTTTGATCTTTAATTTTGACCTTGATATCCTCTAACGTAAATAATATCATGTCGAGCGCTTCTATCTCTGTACCAATAGTCGTAGGATATGCGTCTCGATAGCGCATAGCGCTTTTGATCTTCACCTGTCCCAATGTTCTTAGCTCAAAAGTCTTATCTTTATCTTCCACCTGTACATTCGGATCGATAATATCCTTTGCGAGTTTATTATAATCCGCAACGATGCTATCAATCGCAATCTGTTCTTTGACGCCATCAAGGACCATAGGCTCAAGATAGGATTTGGCGTATCCGAACCGGCGGTATGTCTCCTGCAGATAATCGTAAACTGTTTTCCCTTTTGCTCTTTGCTCTGCGGCCAACATTGCTACCGCCAAACCGATTACGCCTGAATCTTTATCGACGCTTCCCTCACTGCCTATTACTCCGCCTTCGCCTTCCTCAAAGCTCATAACAAATTCTGCTTGACCCGCTTCGACTGCTTGCGCCAGGTTCTTTATCCCGGGGTGATCCGGCAGATCAAATATAAGTGGTATATTTTTCATCATGCGCCCGACAATGCCGGTCGGTTTATGTTTTTTGATGTCGGTCATGATCTCACCCGTGAATTTGAAACCGACAGGGTGTCGTAACGTGACGATGTTTTTTTGGTATTTCTCCGCCAATTCCCTGACCACCCATTCTTCCGCCTCGTTAGATACGACAGTCGTCCCAAGAACATATACTTTGTTAGGATCAGATAGCTCGCCGTTTTCAAAACGCTTCTCAAGCATATACCGGAAGAGAATGATCCCCGACTCATCATTATCGTTTGCTGTCAGCCACTCGACGGTGATGACCCTCCCTTCCACGGTGATTCTTTTTACCGCCAGGCCCAATCTGTCAGAGTCAGGGTCGGTTATATAGGCCACCTGAAGTTTCTGAAGTTTCTTTTCCACCTCATCAATATCAATTTTTTTTCCATCAACTGTTATGGGGACATTCACCTTGAAACTCCTTGTACCTGTCTTAGCCATAAACTCGTATAGCCCCGAAGTCCTTAAATATTTTTCGTCTTCCCGAAGAGCTAGCCTTATTACCGCATCAAAAGATCTATCGACTTCCGGATTTGGACGGTTGTGATAAGCTGCCGGAAAGTCATGCTTGTGTTCCGTGCCGGATGTCGGGACGGTAAAATTCTCCCCTTCCAAAACCGGTAAAAGGTTGGTGTCCCCAGTCCCATTAAGCGGATTAAATGCGACTTGCGTAGCTTCTCTGTCTTTTTTTGTTCCATAAGTCGGCACTGCAGATTTTATAGCCGCAAAATAAGCATCATCTATCTTTGTAAGGGCCCCGCCCTTGCCTGCCTCAAGAACGACTATTAAACCCGCATCTATCGCTGCTTGAATATTTATTTTACCTTCTTCATCCGGTATGATATCGCTTCTATCCCCGTAATAGATTATTTTTTCGGCCTGTTGCCCTTTGTCTTTTACAAGCTGCGACTCCGCAGGAGGCGCCTGACCGCCGTCTTCCTCGTAAAATTTATCGCCATTATTATCAGGCAGGTTATGGCTGGAGCTTTTTACTGTCCCTCCCAAAGCTCTGGCATCTTCGGCATCCTTTAATATTTCATGTATATGTCCTGTGGCATAAGACAACCAGGGGGTAGACCTCACCTCATCAGGTAAATAGTACTTGATACCGTTACCGGCATACACAAGACCGTCTATCTCCGCCATCCTCCGGGAACTGAAACCCTTCATAACCGAACAATGGTCTTCTATCGCTTTTCTGTATCGTTTCATTGAGTCCGGGTTAGGATAATAATCCACAAAATCCCTCACGTCATATGCGGCGACCACTCCGCGTTCTCGCATAACTTCAAGGGCCTTTGCGCCGATGGTGGTTGTTCTGACAGGGTTACCCTCTTTATCTTTTTCAACAAATTCTGTCTGGTCTTTGTCTAATCCGTTCTTTATGATATCCTCCGCCTGCCGAATCGCTGCTTTTTCGCTAAGCGGTCTTTCTTCGTTTTCTGCTTTTTTAAGAAGCAGGTCTTTTACCAGTTTCGTCTTGATATAATCGCAGTGCCCCTGAGTAGATAAAGATGTCATATACGGGTTGATCCTGCGGGGTCCTATACCGACTTTACCCCGGCGACCGCCGGTTCCGAACTTCACGGTCGCATAAAAACTGTCAAAAAGCTCCGCCGCGATCATTTCGTCGTGTTGGGCCAGATTTATCACAACATATTTTAACACCTTGTGATAATCGGAAAATTTGTCTTCCGTCATCCATTGAAAGAGATTCTTCTTGGCGGTCTTGGCTTTTTTCTTAACCTCAGCATCGCCGCCCTTCTTCTGGACGTATCTATCCATTATCACATTAGCTAAGACATCCAGTAGTTCTTTCTCAGCGGATGCCCTTGTCGTCTCCGGCAAATTGAATTCCTTCATGTAGCTTTCCAGGGTATATTCCTCAGCAACATTTAGCATGAGCTTCATATATGCGATTTTTTTTCTTGTATCTCGCTCATGAAGTTCGGTGCCTGCCTGCGATATGTTTTTGACTCCAAACTCACCAAATACATCCAAATAACGGCTGGGAGTTTTATAGACCCCGTTAAGCATTCCGTTTATGTAGGCTATAATCCATATTCTCACGCGGTCCTCGCCTACAAGCTTCTCCTCGCCTTTCTCGGCTAATCTTTGCTCAACCAACATGGATACGAATGCTTTAAGTCTTACCTCGTTTTCCAACCTGTCATTAAGCGCTCTTACACATTCCATGGCTCTTATATCGGCAAAGTTATATACGTTATCGGGATAAACCGTTTCATCGTTGAATTTGGGGTCATGCCCTATCGGTGCGCGCATACGGGTCTGTCCCTCGGTAAAACGGTTATCTTCAATACCCTTATTGGCATCGTTTATTCTCGGCCTGAAAGCGTCAACTACAACTTCCTTATTTGCATATATGCTGTTATTTGCCTTACCCGGACCATAAGGATCCGCACCTACAGCTTTCAGCACGATACTGTTGGTTGCCTCTATCGTAGGCGCTGTAACGGACTCAACATAAGAGTTTGTAGCGATAATCTTCCCTTGAGAATTGCTTACAACACTGTTTATAATCCTTGATCCGGGCAAAAGAACGGTATGCCCCTGAATAACTGAGCCCTTGACTTCGATACCAAGATCCGTATCTTCCCACCCTTCCCTTACCTGTTTAGCTGTCAGCCTGACTGCCCGGTTCCCTGCGATAAACTCGGCAACAACATCGTCTTTTATCCCTCGCATCCGCCTTGCGTCTTCCGCTTTTATTCTGTCAAAGTCACTGGCCGGCTGCATTATGACTTCACCGCTGTCATCAAGGGACTGCGTTCTGGAAGCATTTCTGCTCTCTGCCGTGAGATCCGCAAGCATTAAAAATTTCTCATTACCCATATCAAGCAGTCTTTTGTAAGCAAACCAGTGGCTTTTCTCACCCAGATCTATACAGCCGACGACTTTTTCCGGATCCTGGAATAAATCGTCCTTATACATAAAATAGAACTCAACAGTCTCATAAAGCGCATCAAGCGCCTTTGGATCCTCTACAGTGCCTATTACATTGCCTTCATCGTCTTTTTTTTCCTTTGTATAAGTGTTAATAAGCGCTTCTCTATATACTTCGGGCATATTATCGATCAGTTTCTGGTAAGCCTCTCTCAATGTATCTTTCCTTACATTTTCATCTGTTATTGCCTGCAGCTCTCCGGCAGCCGGAAGGCCTTCCGGCATCTGCTGCATCTCATTAATACCGTTGATGAGGGGAACGAGTATCCTGACAAAAGCCGGCTCGATATCTCTCTCGATGCCTGCTTGCGTATTTTGATCTATGATTTCGAATATCTTCCTATATTTTTCCCAATATTCCATGAGCTTATAGTGCATCTCCATACTCATACTGAATGAACCGTAGTCGAATACACCTTTCTGATTTCTTTCTTCAGCGGTTTTCAGTTCCGTATACTGATCCCTGTACTTGGACACTACCTCATATTTGCCCGTCCTCTTATTTTTTGCAGTTAAGGTCTTGTTCGCCAGGAATTTTATTATTTTTCCGTCTTCTGAGAGTATCGCGGTACCGTAATCATGAAGATCCTTGTCAGTAGCATCCTCCGGCAGTTTAACCACAAATTTATCGAAATGATAATTAGACCGTTTCAATTCATCGACAGCTATAGTTCCAAAAGCTAGCTGATTCGCCCAGAACGTATCTAGCCTGTCACCATTATTCGATTTTGCTATGCCACCGGTCTGAAGCACTATCGCAAGCAAAAGGTTTAAATCTATCTTATTGCCCATTGAATCAAATACATGCCCGATAAGCGGCTGGTCGGCTCTCGAAAGGTTAAGACCCTGGGTAGCGGGAGAAAATCTTTCTCCTTTTCCGCCGTTATGATAAAAAGCGATTTTTGCTTTCTTGTCGGGGTCTTTTTTGCATTGAAAAAGCGTGTCCAGATCATCTATTTTAACGTCCTTATTTTCGGGTCTACGTGCCCATTCCGTAAAAGCCTGTCTTGCTTTTCTCCAAGTATTGAACTGGCCTATTATCTGCCCGCCTGCCGCTTCATCGGCTACAGATAATATACAAACTTTCCTGCCTAAATCTTCATTCTTCGTCTGGACAAAACGAAATGCTTCTTCAAGAGCTTTTTGCTGGGCCTCAGCTTCACTTTTAGTCGACGAGCTTACAATGATAACGTCATAGCCGCTATAATCGGGGTCCTTCAGCATGCCCTGCATCCTGTCTATATTGGCCCTTCTTGTATATATCTCTTTTACCTCTTTCTCAAAATCTTCCTTTAAGTCCGGTAATTTGTCATCGAGTCGGCTCCTAATGGCATCGGCAAGTTCTTCCCTTCTGCCTTGGACATGTTCACCAGCCATATCGCCATAAACCGTATCTTTCATAAGCAAGGATTCCATATATAAGACGTCTCCAAGCCTTATCATTATGGGCCTGATATCGCAACCCCGCTGAGCATTGACATATTCTTCTTCGCTATAATTGTATTTGGAAAGATCGTCTTCCGTTACCTTCTTCTCGCGCAGCGCGATACGTATATGCATAAGTTCATGGTTGGCAAAAACATTTCTTTCCTCCGGCGTGAGCTTATCAAATACACTTTTTCTGATATAATAATTTTTTTCTACTGCATTAAAATCTCCGGAAGTTTCATAATTTTTTCTTGACCCGTGAGTTCCCGGGACGCACACAATATGATGAGGCGCATGAAACTGAGCTAAATACTTGTCGAAAGTTTCATCATCCATAACGTAAAAAGTGCCGCCGGTTCCGTCGTGTTGTATTTTGCGATATAAGACTTTTTTACTTGCACCTGTATCTTGTTCCCTTATAAGTGCTTCAATAGCCGCATCAATGGCTTTTGCCTGATGCAAAGTCAAAGACCCTGTAAAATCAGTCCGGCTTCCATGCTGAGTTCCCGGGGTCCTTGTCGTCCCCTCTTTGGCCTCTTCAACCGCCTTTGCGAATATCTCCTTAAACTCATCGCTTATAGCTGCTAAAGCCTCCTCAGTCAATACAGCTTCGGTAACGCGGAAACCCTCCTTTATTTCTATCCCGGCCTCTCGTGCGGACTCTTCATACTGCTTAAGATACGCACCCATAAGAAGCTTCCAATCGACCTTCTGCCACGCTTCTCGCGGGGCAGCTTCTTTTACCCTCATAAGCCATCGTCTTATAAGTATGCTGTCTATATCCTCATATGTATCCGCGGTCGCATCCAGGAGCGTGCGCCCTTCGACAGCGCCGATCTTTTCCGAAAACGCCTGCAGTTCCTCAGGATTATTGATAAGTAGCGGGATCGTGTAAAATATCTTGGCCGGCGGGGACAGTAAATCGTCCTTCGGGCGTGTGATCTCGCTGCTTGAAGGCACGATTCCCGCACCGGGTATAGCGGCGGAATCCGTGATAATGTCTTCTAACGAAGTCCTCTGGTTAGTGAGTACCTTTATATACGGAGTTTCTACATCCTTTGTTATCTTTGGCGTCACGACCACATAAGAGATGCCTTTCTCCTCCAGGAGCCTCTGCATGCCTTTTGTGTGGAACCCTCCTGCTATCAACACGCATCTATCCTTACCTTCTTTTTTCATGCGGCTAAGCGTGTTGTCGATAAGGGCTTTATCCCTCCTCATAGCTATTTCATAAAAATCTACCATCTTCGGCAGGTTCTCGCTTATCTGGACGGGGACGCTTTCCAGCGTACAGTTCAGGTTATATCTGGAGCAGAGAGAGGACACAAAGCCAAGCGCATCCTCCAGTGAAAACTCCTTCTGGTATGCCTGGAAAAGCTCATAATCCTCGTTTGTGAGCTCTATATTGACCAGGTCTATGAACATGTCCAGCATATCGCTGTACTTATCGAGCTTTCTTTCGGTCTCGTCGGTAAATAGTTTTTCTTTAAGCTGTCTCTCGATGGCGCTTATTTCCTTGAAAAGCCCCTCGTTGTCTATACCGTCATAGAGTTTTGTATATATATAGTAGTAGAAGAGATTGGGGTAATCGTGGACGATATCAAGCTCGTGTTCCTTGGCGAGGTTCCTTAAATACGTATAAAACTCCACCGCTTTTATGTGGCCCTTCTTGAAGCGGACGCTCCAGGTAACCAGCTCCGTCATCCTTTCCTTATCGAGTTTCTTGGAGAGGGCGTCTATATACTGGCTTCTTTCGTTATCGACTATATCAAAGTCTATTTTTTCCTCATATTCGAGGGTCTGGATAAGTTTTTTGAAGTTGGCGAAATCTTCCGCCTTGATGCCCTCTTCCGAAGATGTCTTATACAGGTAAGCGGCATAATCGCTTAATTCCATTTCTTTATCGTCAAACGCTCTTATTTTAGAGTCGAGTTCCTTTAGTTTCGGGGGGTATACCATTGATTTGAGTCTGGTGGCTATGGCGGATACACCGGTAAAATATTTCTCTATTGCCTCTTTATAAGGATAAACATCGGTAAAAGCTTTCAGGTTCTTTATATAGTAGTCTTTTGTCTCCGCGCCGAAAATAATACCGTCATAGTCGGAATTGATAGAGTAGAACTCGGCGCCTGTGATCTCGCCTTTTTTCATGAAGTAAGTTGCGACTTCCTTGCGGATCTCGGCATCGGGAAACGCCCTGAACCAGGCTGTGTCGACTACCCCTTCCGCCCCCTCGACAGATATCATCTTCATGCCGCATTCGCTTGCAAGCTGGTCCAGCATCCTGTTGATATTGTCCTGTGCCTCGTAGTTACAGTGGGCATCCTGTATGTGGACGATGACTTTGTCTGTGGAGCCCGCATATTTGGACTTTATAGTGCCTGCATCTATGGCAATAGCTATATCGTCTACAGATAATCTCTCTTCCGCCCCTTTGACATCTGGCTTATTTGTCCCTGTATCTGTCGCTGCAAAACTTATATTGTAAGTCGCAAACGTAAGTGCCAGGCAAATGCTTACCGCCTTAAAAAACACTGATTTTTTAAGTCTACTACTCATGATTATTTTCTCCTTATTTACTATTTTTTTCATTTTTTCTTTAAAAAACAAGCTTAAAATAGAGCACTTAAATACACTCTGTTTTTACCTACCTTTTTATTATTTTAAGGTATACCATAGTATAAGATAAATACAACAAAAAGTCAATTATATATTAATTAACTATTTTATAACTTAACTTTAATGGAATTTATTCTCTTTTTCCCCTAAAAACAGTGGGGCAGATACCTCCAAAATCTGCCCCACTTATCCCCTGCCCTCTTTTTATGCCGCCTGCAAGAACCGTAAAAGCAGCTTATTTAGCTCTTTTAGCTCATCCGGGTCCTTTATCTCTACAGGGCCAAGATTTATCCTTATATGCCTGGATAGCTCTTCCGGATCATCTATATACTTCATGAGCTCCTCAGCGCTTTCTGTCAAATCTTCTTTTGAAAACAGGTTATATAGCTCTATGAGTTTATCCATATTACCCTTCTGAAGCGCCCTCAAAGCTGCTATTACCACCTCAAAATGCTTAAAATCGCTATAACCTCCCTCTTGGCCCTCAAATACCAAAGCTTTCACCCCGGAAGGCAGGCCGGTGAATTCTTCTTTGGTTACGACACCGTCAAACGCTACATCTATTATATTGTCCTTATCCTCAGCCAAAGCCCTTACCTCCCTCGCTAAATTGCCCCTGGTAACAAACTTGATCTTTTCCCTTAAATCCTTGACTTCATCCTGCATCCTCTCTAGTTCCTTGATAAACTCTATCTCTCTTGTTGAGTTAGGAAGTAATTCCCTTGGTACTACATGCCATAACGTTTTTCCCTTCTCAAGAGACGGCGTAAGATCAATATTCATATCGTGAACACCAATCATCTCTTCTTTTATTTGTTGTAGCCTCATTTTTCCTGAATCCTCTTTTTTCGCATACTCATCTTCCCTTTCAAGTATATTTGCTATCGCTTTAAGTGCTTTCGCTTTATCCTCTCCCGTTGCATATAGAGTAACTTCTGCCCCTTGAGAGGCGCCAAGCATCATAAGCTGACTTATACTGTCACAGAAAGCTTCCTTCTCTCCCATAACAATCTTTACCTCAGCATCAGGAAATTCTTTAGCTTTAACAACTATTTTCCCTGCGACTCTTGCATGTATGCCTGGTTCCGGCATTACCGTGACTTTTTTAACTCCAGCTCCTTCCGGTATAACCAATTTCTTGTCAGGTTCATCTTTTTGCTCTTCCTTTTCCGCGCCCCTGATAATATCAAGCGCCACGCCTAAAGTCACTCTCTCAGATATTTCTACCCCATTTTCCGCGTAACACTTCCTTAAGTTATCATGCAATATTAGAGTTATATTTTTGTCACACATTTTAGAAAATTCTTCTAAAATTGAAATACAATCAGAAATTATCGAATTCGGGAAATCTTCTTTTCCTATATTCTTTTCCTTGCAGTAAGCTTTTATCTGTCTATTTGTCATCGGAGGGTCTAACCTTAAAAAGGTATACCTATTTGATAGGCTTTTTCCTGAAATGGTACCCCTAAAAGCTGACGAAACAGCTTTTGGCATCTCAACTTTATCTGGGGTCATCCCCCCTGATATACTAAGAGCCGGGGTACCATCATGATTATAAGCCCCGGTGTATTCCAGTTTCCCGGATGCATAGCCTCCATATTCTCTCGATGTGGTTAAATATCTGAACCCATCTTCTGTCTTAGCGATTGAAAACAACAATGTATGCTCATACGAAAATAGTAAAAGAAGATTTATTGAATCAGGACTAAAATCTTCTCCTAATGTATATATTGCTTTCTTTGCTTCCGCGTTAAGCCTAATACCATAACAAGTACCCATTGATGGAATGATTGCTTTTAGCGTCTTCTGTGCCTGCTTAATCCCATTTTGTTTTCCGGCGTTTTTTATTAACATAACTGCTTTTTCCAAGGAAACTTCATCGGGCAAGTCTAAATCTTTAGACTTGAGTAAAGTTCTGATGTTATCATCAACAACAAGTTTTAGATTCTCAGGGGTGTCAACTACCCTTACTAACATGTTAAGTATTTTTATATATTCACCAACCATAGCATCCTTATATTCTGAAATTTCTATTTCTCTAATTGCACAGTAGGCTTCTGGGCCTTTAGGTTCATCCAGCCTGATAAAAGGTTCTCCGCCTACAGAATAGGTCCCACGAAAGTATGCGCCTCCTTCTATATCTTCCGGAGTAATTCTACCGCTTACACTACTCGTACTGGTACCTGTGAACGTTCCAAAATGATCGCTATAATTTTCATAAGATGTGCGAAGTCCCGTATAAACTCTACTTGGTATGCTACGTGCTATAAGACTTTCCCCGTCATTAATTAACGTTCCAAAAAACACACAGTCATCTAAAGATTTATCGATGTCTCTTCTAAACAATACTCTCATTTCCTCTGGATAAAGATGCGGCTTAAGTTTAAAAATTTTCTCTAGCATATCTTGCCTCTTCGTTACGGCTTCTTTGTCGTTTTCAGCATAATGGTATTCAGAAACCACTTCCATGGCCTTAGCGAGATGTCTTTTATCTTTCGTAAGTGCCAGCAGCTTTGAATATGTCTCTTCAACCGAATTAAAATGTACTCCGACTATTATCGGTCCAGGGCTACTCTTCCATGCATATTCACAATGATGCCGCAACAAATTGAGGTATTTATTTATGACATCATCTATTTTCCCTTCATAACCATAGAGTATCTTCCCGATAGTCTCGCCACGCCCTTCCCTAAGCACCGATTCTACTATATGATACAAACGATTAATTTCAATCTGGTCATCAATCATTTTTTTGACACGCGCAATTTCATCGTCATCCATCTCATATTTGTTAAGTTCCGGGATTTCGAGAATCTTGTCCATATCAATAGGTGCTATTTTGCGCACTTCATCCCGCAACTGTACAGTATGTGGTCTTGTCCCTTCAACGAAAATCCCTCCCTCTCTCAACATTTCAACTTCTTTATATACAGTGCTCTTTTTGAAGGACCCTCTTAATGGAATTAGGTCTTCTGTTATGGAAATATCTGTTTTTTCTCTGAGGTTTCCGAACCGGCCATAGTAGATAGCTTTTAAGCAATCTGCAGGTGACCCTTTGGGAAGTTTTTTCTTCATCAATAAAACTGCCTTTTTAAGGGATATTTCATCAGGTATTTCTAACCCTTTGGACCTAAGAAGCACTCTCATATCATCATTAACAACAAGCTTGATCTTTCCTGATATTTTTGATGTACGATGAAGCATGTTTAATATCGTAAAATAATCATAAAATATAGCATCGCTGTAATCAGAAAGTGCTATACCTTTTGCGCTACAATAAAACTTTTGGTTTATTGGCAGATCAATCCTGATAAAACTGACACCACCGTCTCTTGGTGCTTGATATGTTCCCCTAAAATATGGTGGTTTAGATTTATATTCACCTTCTTTAAACTCCGCATAATCATAGTCGTCAACTGTCGCCCAACCTCCTGTCTTTACAGCATCATAGTGTTGCGCTACTTCAAAAGACCTAGTCCCCCTGTATCCGGTTATCTTCTTTTGTGGACCATACCGAAAATGAATCTTTTTATCCGCTGATATAAAAACAAGAAAAATAGCATCTTTGAGAATGCTTTCTTCTGCCGCAGAGGCTATATTGCTAAAATTTAGTTCACTACTAGAACTAAGAGAGGCTTTTTTAATTAGAATTTCCTTATCTTCAGATTCATGTTTAACTGAGCCTTCTCTGGGGTTATGCGATTCCCCAGTTATAATGCGGGTAATTTCTTTTACTGTTTTTTCTGGATTTTCACCACTGAATTCGATGGTAAGTTCATCCCCTCCTTTTATATCAAGAAAAATAAGTTCGTTTAAATCCTTTAAGTAAGCCTTTATCCCCGATTTGATAATATTTCTGTTTTTAGATCTTGGATACTCACCCGGCATCATATTAACTATCGCCCTTAACTGATTTACGTCTACCCCTTCTTGAGGAACTATAATTTTAGTTGAAACAGTTCGTTTACGTTGTTTCTCAGATATTTTTTTCTGACGTACAATCCTACGGACAAAAGGACAATCTATATGCCCATCATTAACGATCCTTACAATGAGAAATTGTATATCCATACTTCGAAAATTATATGTAACCATCGGGAATTTTTCTCGTGCATATTCTTCGATTTCTTCGGATGTACAAATATGTGGTGGCATATGTTTTATAATAAACTCCAAAAAGTAACGAATACCTAAAGACGTGTAATAATCAAGCTTAGATGATTTGTATATATCTTCGGGCCATCTGAAATCAATCATTACACGGGGATGGATATTCCCTGTTTGATCTGTTTCCTTAAGATATGCTAGAAGAACTTGAAATACTTCATTCCTCTTGTATTTCTCCTGAACAATTTCGCTCAACTCTGGGTTCTCTGTTATTACATAATTTTCAAACTCCTCAAAATCACTTATCTCCTTAAGCTTTTCAGAATTTATTAACATATTTAGTATTGAGTTTACCGCATCCAAAAAAGCATCTTCATCGCTTACTTCCCCTATAGGTTCCGGTTCGCCTATCTCTCCCTCCTCTGACTCTAGCATAAGCGCTATCTCCCCAAAAACCTCTGCGCTTTGTTTACCCGTAGCATATAAAATAAGCTCAGCTCCTTTAGAAGCTCCGAGCATCATCAGCTCTGTTATACTTTTGCAGGAGACTTTCTTGTTACCCTTTATGATAAACACCTCGGCTTCAGGAAACTCCTTAGCTTTTTCAACTATTTTTGTGGCTAATCTTCCGTGTATACCTAATTTAGGAACAAGTATTATTTTAGACGTTAGCGCCCCTAACGGGATGGCGATCTCTTCATCTTCGTCGTTTGAGAATTCATCCAATGCGTCTTCACTAATAATCTTAATCACTTCACCTATTGTCAGCCCCTTATCGGGTATATTAATATCCATCTCTTTTAAAACTTCTCTCAGGCCATCAGGCACTATAAACGGTTTTTCTGGATCTGCAATCTCTGAGAATAGTTCTAATATCTCTATAAACTCGTTTGTTACATAAACTGCAAAATCCTCTTTTTTAATTCCCTTGCTCTTGCAATATGCGTCTATTTGCTTTGAAGTTACAGGTATATCAAGCCTGATAAAACCTTCTTTTGAATCAAGACTATTAGAAATAGTCCCCCTAAAAGCACCTTCAAGAGGATCAGTTATCTCTCCTCTTCCTTCTGCAACGTATTCCCGCATATACCCGCCGCTACCAGTATGATCGGCACCTTCCCATTCTGTTTTTGTTTTTCTGAATCTCGATGGTGTTGCTCTATACAAAATATTCTTCCCGTTTGTTGCGATCATAAATAAAACAGTATTCTCATCAGAAATATCTAAAAGCCTATTTATGGCAGTCTTATCAAAAATAAAACCAAGCCCACTAGCAGCTTTTTCCAAGCGGTAAAAATCCCTGCTTCCCTTAAGCAGAACTTTTAAGATTTTTTCTTTTTTATCTTTATTTTTCTCCAGCATTGCAATATACTGTGCAGCTGTAACCATCCTGCCTTCTGCATAATCCCTATGGATGATCCATGAATGTACCGGATTTGATCCTACAGGATATCTGTCAGCGTCTTTAAAATCTGCTATGCGTCTTTTCCAATCTAAAAACGCTTTTTGCATTTCTTCAAAATAATCCCATAAAAGAGCCAATGCTGTTTCAGGATGAGTCTTTGCCAGTTCCATCAATAGATCAATATCTGTTTCTAGATCGGAACTATACATGCTTTTTTCTATTTGTATAGCAAACTTATCTGAAGTCAGCCATTCTATATCCTTTCTTTCGGGGGCTTTAAATTTATTTTTCAAACACACCCTTGCTTTATATTCCCCTTTTTCTGTCCAAAATGGTATGGTGACTATTTCGTCTTCGGAAATATCAACTTTATGTAAGCCCTTGATAATCCCTAGATTCTTGATGAAGCTTAGATCATTTCGAAACTCGTTTATTACTGTCTTTGAAAGGGATTCTTTGTCTTTACCGTCAACCAGAAAGTGCGATGCTATAGAAAAAGCAACCGTCAGAAACTTCATGTCAGATAAAACTGAATTCTTGAACGCCTCTGAATCTTCCGTCATAGAGGACTGTTGAAATACCAAGGGAGCGGAAAGTTTATGGGCTGGACACACACCCGCGTCTTGGGCATAAACACACGTATCCAGCACGAATGCCACAAGTATAATTAAAGATATTATTTTCCTTAAAATTCTACTTCTCATAAAATTAAATCACTGGTTTTTTAAAAAAGCAGGGCAGATCTCATTAATCTGCCCTACCTCCCCTACCCTGGACTCCGGTATAAACTTTTTTACGCCGACTGTATGAACTCCAGGAGCCTTTCGTTAAGTTCTTGAAGTTCGCTCGGGTTCTTTATCTCAACAGGGCCGAGATTAAACGTGATCCGTTTTGCCAGGGCCGCCGGATCATCCAGGCACGCAAGGAGGTCTTCCTCGCTTAATGAAAACGGCTCATCCGAAAACATGTTGTGAAGCTCTATCAGCGTCCGGGTGTCATTCCTCTCTAGCGCTCTCAATGCCGCTATTATGACTTCCAGCTGCTTGAAGCTTTCATATCCTCCCCGTTCGCCTTCGAATACCAGTGCCCTTACTCCGAATTCCTTTATTGTTTCAAGGTCCCGCGTATTATTCACGGCGACATCGACTATGTTGTTTTTGTCCTGGGACAACTCCTCCACTACGCGTCTTAAGTTGCTGCCATTGGTGACAAAGCGTATTTTTTCCTTTAAGCCGGGGAGGCTCTCCTGGATCTCATTCACCTTACGGATAAAATCGAGGCTCTTGAACGAATTCGGGATTAGATCCGTCGGGATCACGTGCCATAAGACTTTACCCTTTTCAACCGGAGGAATGACTTCCATGTCTATAGCGTGTACCGCTTCCATTTTATAGCTTTCTTTTCTGTACTGCCCGCTTCGTGAGGCGTATTTCAACCTTTTCATTCTTGACTCATGGGAAGTACGGATCTCTCCATCGGTTGGCTGGTATGCGACCAGTTCTCTTGTATAGTTCATCTCGCTTCTTACTATGCCGTCGGCAAGACTGTCGGCTTCCTCTTCGTCCATCTCGAACCGCTTTACAAGTTCCCGCTTTGCGCTTTGGCGTATGTATTTTATGAATATGTCCAGATCTCCGCTCCAATCTTCTCCATTTTCATAGATGCCCTTACCCAGGTTCTCATTTATGCCCGAGACTAATACGAGATTCTGAACAAAGTCTCGATCTTTATGCGCGCCGATAAATGCTGCAAGAGCGAGTCCTATTTCATCCGCTATATCCTTTATCCATTTTATCGCGACGGTGTTACCTCTCTCTGCTTCGATCGTGAGAGCCCGTTCGTACTCGCCGGCTCTTTCAACCTGACCGGCATCAAGGCCGGCATTCTTTATACGCATATATTCATCGTATTCCTCCGAATCGGGCCGGTTTCTTTGGACTTCTTCAATAGCTTCTTTTAATCGCGCCCGTATATTCGGACCGGAAAGCCTGTCTTCAAAGTCCCTCATGCCTCTTTCCCATTCTATAAAGGCATCATAATCCTTGTGCTTGGCCCTGAAAGCCCCCTCGCCCAATTCAACATATTCTCTACCCATATCACCGGACTTCATCATTATCGCTTCCGGCGTATTACCTCTTTCTATCGGGTGGCCGCCTCGAGTTATGTGTCCCGCCCATAAGTAATGAATATCTCCGGGCTGGTTACTTATCTGGTAGAGGTTATGTCCGCTTTCCTTTATGTTTTCATCCGGTACGGTTATATTTATACCGCCACCGATTATGACTATTCCGCCGCTCTTGCCCTTAAGGCCCCCTTCCGGAGAGAAGCGTTCTCCGTTAAGAGAGGCTTCACCGTCATTAAACATCGGGGTCTCTGCCGTAATGCCATGCGCCCTTAATCTCTTCGCGAGGCTTTCCCTGAAAGGATACCTGTCAAACGGAAGGTTCGGCGTCTTGAAATCCGAACCGAAAACGCCTGTCTCTTTATTCAAGGGTCCCGCCAGGCCGCAGGCAACGACACTTATCTCTTCCGGGGCGATATTGTTTTCACTCAGAAGCGCGATTATCCTCTGGCTGATAACGTCCATGACTTCTTCGGCCAGGGAGGCGTCTTTTACTTTTCCGTCTTTGAACCTTGCGTCGGAATCCCACCTGAGTTCGCTGACGGGAGCGACGATATTGTTGTTTCCGTCGTTTATAGATATGGCAAGCTTGTTACCGCCCATGGAGACACCGATATACCTGTATCCGGCGCGTGCTTTCTGGAGGAGATACTCCTCTATGATTTTTTCTACTTTCTCTTTAACTTTTCCTATTTTATCCGCAGGTATGTTTGGATGATCCATCTCAGCAAGCATAAGTATCCGATCAAACACATCTTCTGGCATCTCGCGCACTTCTTTACGTAATTGGTAGGTATGCGGCTTAGTACCAGCTACAAGTAGATTAAGGATTTTAAGCATTCTAACTTCTTGAAATACGGTGGTTTTTTTGAAGGGGACTCTTTCAGACATGAGATCGTCTCTAACAGAAATGTCTCTCTTCTCTTTCAGCCGTGAACTATAATAAATCGTCTTGAGACAATCCCCTATAGACCCTTTTGCAGCCCTATTTTCTTGGACGCCAGAAAGTACCTCATCATCTGACGGCTGATAGGCAACCAGCTCTCGCTTATAATTCATGGCGGATCTAACTATCCCCTGAGTAAGACTCTTTGCCTTTTTCTCTTCCAATTTGAATCGATCGACTAATTCTCTCTCTGCATTTTGGCGTATGTATTTTATGAATATGTCGAGATCTCCGCTCCAATCTTCTCCACCTTCATGGACGTCTTTACCCAAGTTCTCGTTTATGCCTGAAACCAGTACCAGATTCTGAACAAAATCTCGATCTTTATGAGCACCGATAAATGCCGCAAGTGCTTGTCCTATTTCATTTGCTACCGTCTTTATCCATTTTATCGCTACAGTGTTGCCTTTCTGCGCTTCAACAGTTAATGCCCGTTCATATTCTCCGGGTCTTTGTACTTGACTCGCGTCAAGACCGACTGCTTTTATGCGCATATATTCTTCATAATCTTCTGAGTCGGAAGTTACACTGTTAATAGCCTCTTCTAACCGCTCTCTTATATTTGGACCTGAGAGCCTGTCTTCAAAGTCTCTCATGCCATCACCCCATTCAATGAAAGGATAATTCGGATGGTTGGCTACAAAGGTTTCTTCGCCATCTCTGACGTATTCTTCACCCATATCACCGGACTTGTTCTTTATCTCATCCGGACTATTACCTCTTTCTATCGGGTGACCACCTTTAGTTAGGTGTCCACCCCATACATAATGAATGTTGTCCGGTTCATTGCTTATCTGGTACAGATTATGTCCGCTCTCCTTTATATTTGGATCGGGTACTGTAATATTAATACCGCCACCTATTATGACTATCCCGCCGGGTTTGCCTTGCAGGCCGCCTTCCGGAGAAAAACGTTCACCGTTAAGAGAAGCTTCACCGTCGTTAAACATCGGGATCTCTGCTACAATTCCATGCTTTTTTAACCTCTTAGCCAGTTCTTCTCTAAAAGGATAATTAGCAAACGGCAGGTTCGGGGTTTTAAAGTCTGAACCGAAAATGCCTGTCTCTTTATTTACCGGACCTGCTAAACCACAAGCGACAACATTTACCTTTGCCGGATTTATGCCTTTTTTATTCAAAAGTTTAATTACTTTCTGGACAATAACATCCATAACTTCCTCAGCCAAAGAGACGTCTTTTATTTTTCCGTCTTTAAATCTTTCGTCGGAATCCCACCTTAGCTCACTGGGACCTGCGATAATCTTGCTGTTCCCATCGTTTATTGATATGGCGAGTTTATTACCGCCCATAGAAATACCGATATACCTATATTCTGTGCGTGCCTTTTCAACTTTGTAACGTCTTATAATTTCTTCAACTTTTTCTCTAACTACGCTTATTTCTTCAGCGGGTATTTCACTTAAGTCCAATTCCGGAATCATCAGTATCTGTTTTATCACTTCTTTTGGCATCTCACGTACTTCTTTGCGCAATTGGTAGGTATAAGGTTCGGCGCCGTCAACAAGTATATTAAGTGCTTTAAGCATCTCGACTTCTTTATATACGGCATCACTTTTTAAGGGCACTCTCTCTGACCAAAGATCAGCCAGAACCATTATATCGGTTTTTTCTCTTAACTGTTTGCTGCAATATATTGTTTTAAGACAATCCCCGACCGAATTTTTCATGGCACTGCTTGTTACAAGATTGTAAACTGCAAATACATCTCCCTCTGACGGTTGATAAGAAACTAGTTCCCTCTTATAATTCATGTTGCTCCTGCATATACCCTCGGCATATGTTTTGGCATCAGCTGATAGAATTTTAAACTGACGGGTCATTTCGTCAATTGCGCTTTCACGTATATTTTTAATGTATATATCCGGGCCTTTCGATTCATCATCACCCTCATAATACACGCCTTCACCCATATTTTCATTTATGCCTGAGACTAGTACTAGATTGTTGACAAAGTCGTACTTCTGATATGCACTAATAAATGCTGCAAGTGCGCGTCCTATTTCACTCGCTATTTCCTCTATCCACCTTATTGCGACGGCGTTGCCTTCTTGGGCTGCAATAGTTAAAGCGCGTTCGTATTCACCTGTTCTTTTCACAAGATCGGCATCAAGACCGATTTTCTTTATCATCATATAATCATCATAGTCTTCTGATCTGGGATCCGCACTTCTAATAGCTTCCTCTAACCGTCTTCTTATATTCGGCCCTGAGAGTCTGTCTTCAAAATCTCTCATGCCATCACCCCATTCAATAATCGGATATCCCGGGAATTGATTCCGAAAAGCTTCTACCCCTTTTTCTTCCCCGAGTCTTTCACATAGTTCATTGTATTTTTCACCAATCTCGCGTGACTTGCTTGCTATCTCTTTAGGGTCATTACCTTTCTCTATCGGGTGTTTTCCCTCGGTTCTATCCCCTACCCACTGGTAATAAACCTTGCCTGTTAACTTGTCCCTCACCTGAATCAGGTTATGTCCGCATTCCCTAATGTTTTGAACTTCTCGAGGAACATTTGTAGAAGGGATACTTTTATCAAAAACGGCAATATTGATGCCACCACCTATTATAACTATACCTCCTGAGTCTTTCTGCAGCTTTCCTTCGGGAGAGAAGCGTTCTCCATTAACCGCGGCTTCACTGTCATTAGCCATAAAAATGTTCTTAACTTCAATATTGTTAATAGCAAGTCTTTCTTGTAGTTCCTCTCTAAACGGATATTTATCAAACGGTAGATTCGGTGCAGGAAAGTCCGTACCTAAAATGCCATGAACCTCATCTACTGGTCCAGCCAAACTAGCGCTAACAACTTTTACAGCTCTTATATCTATTTTGCCGTCTATTAATAAATCCATTATTGCACCGTCAAGTTTAGCTTCTTCTAATAAACCTTCCATTTCTTTTTCAACTTGATCGCGTTTTGGATGTGAATTTAAAGCGATAAGTATTTCTCTTATAAACTCATCTCTTTTTTTGCCTTTTGCATCGGTTTTATCGATAACGTGGTAAAGCATGACATATCTCTGGCGGCCTTTCTCTTCCAGTATATTAAGCAAGATAGTTTTGGTCTTCTCCGCACTTTTTACCCCGCCTATCAGATCCATAATCTCCTCGGCCTTTGCTGCCATTCTGGTTCTATTTCTTATCTGGCCCCTATCGAATCTTTCGTCAGTACCCCACTTAAGTTCATAAGGTCCTCCAACTATGTTGTTGTTACCATCATTTATTGATATGGCTAGTTTATCTCCGTTTATAGATATACCGATATATCTATAGGTGAGGTGTGCATTCTTTCGCCTGTATTTTTTTGTAAGAAGTGCCTGTATTTTATCTCTTTCTGATTCAATAACTTGATCACTTATACTAGAACCTTTTAAGCCTTTTTTAGTAACGCTTCCCAAGAGGGTTTCAATTCTTCTTGTTATTATCTCTTCTATGAAACTGTCTCTTTCAGACGGAACCAATTCGTATAATTGCCAGTGTAATCTGCAGGTACCTTCTTCATTTCCATCTTCAAGAATCTTTAGTTTTCGAAGTATGTCTATTTCTTTTTGGAGGTCGTCCCCTGATGTGGCGGGGTATATTTCAGGAAAAATATCATCTTTAATGGATATATCAGACTTTTCTTCTAATTTTTCCCTTAATCTGGAACTGTAATATATTGTCTCCAGACAACGAGCTATTTCTTTCTTATATTTAAACGCCTCGTCCTCAATGCTCTTATAGAAAACATTTATAACTGCTTGGCTTTCAGGATATGGAACCAGGTTACTCATATCCCTTATCCAGACCGCCCAGTTTTCTCCTTGTTTCTCAAGAACAAACTGGCTTGAATCAGGATTTTTCATAAAATATCCTTCTTTAAGCACTTCTTTGGTTTTTTCAAACAAGTCAAGAGAAGCCCTTTTTGCAATATGTACAGCCCGCATCTTCTCACTCCAAGAAATCTCCTTATCATCCAGTATTTCTTCCAAAGTTCTTCCATTTGCAATTTTGCCGGGCATACAGTAGCGAGCAATATTTTCAATAAACAGTCGTTCAACCGTCCTCTCATCCGGGAAATGAACTAATCTGTCAAGGTCTACCAATGTTGCCTGATATTGCCCGTTCTCTTCTTTTAGCACAAACTGACCGGGTTCCGGGTCTTCTATCGAATAACCTTTGCCAAGCGTACTATCAGTTTCGTTAAACAGACTTACCAGGCACTGGCGGCAGGCTTCTACAGCTAGGCTTTTTTGAGCCTCATCTTTGTCGCTTCCAAGTATCTCTTCTAAAGTATCGCCTTCAACATATTCCCTTGCGATTACGGCTATTTTATTTTCCCATTGCAGGTTAGATACGCTCGTACCTTTTTCGGTTAGTTTCACTATTCTCGCCCTGTAATCACGCTCCCAGAAACTGCCCAAAAAGACCGGCACATATGTACCCTGCAATCTTACATCCATCTGCCCTTGTGAAATTTCTTTCCAGGCTTTAATGCTTTTCTGCAGCGCTTTTTGGTCGACTTTCGTTGTAAAAAGATCGTGTCTTATTAATGACAGTATAATAGAACGTATCTCAGTTTGTCCGTTAATATCAACATGTATTTTAGCTTTGAAAATTTCTTTTTCTTCGTCTCCGTCTATATATTTAATCACTATCTTTGTTATATCGTTAGCTCCGGCTTTATCCCCAAAAAGATTAAACATCAGTTCCTTTAAGAAATTCTGATCGTTCTTTACACCTCTTTCTATAATTCTTTTATCTTCCTCTATATCATTGTTTATAAAGTCAAAAACTGATTTCTTAAAGTCTTCTAGACCTATCCTGCCCACATCATAGAGAACCGCTAACGACTCTAAAGCCTTCCTCCTTATTGCCTTGGATTTAATATATACAAACTCTTCTATCCTTCTTATCTCCCCGTCTGTCACACCTTCAGGATTATTGACCGCCCTGGTCAAAAGGACCATATCTGTGGAGGACGAATCCATTTTTTCCCTGTATCTTAAATTGTCATTCACATCTTCCCAGATAAGTTTATACCTGATAGCCTCTCCTAAATTAGGGAATTTCTTAAAGAAACCTACATTGGTTAATTGTATGGCTATAGATGAACGAGACAGGTCATAATTCCCTACGGGGCGCCTGCCTAAATCTCTAATCGTATCATCCGGATTAAGTGATATGCCGATAAGGGCTCTATCAAGTCCTTGCTTTGCTCTTTCGTCATCATCGCCTCGGATTGCAATATATATGTTATTATTCTCTGAATGATAAATAACGACATTATTGGAATCAAAAATAATCTTATCCCCTTCTTGCAGTCTCGCCCAGCCGTTCGTATAATAAGGCCGGTCTTTTTCCCATTTGTCTCTATTTTCCTCATAGTACTCCACAATGGGTATAGTCTTGCTCTCCTCAATCATATATTTCACTGATCCAAAGGAACTAAGAGCTCTTATCTCTAGAACATCTGCACCAGCTTTTCCCGCCTCACTTTTTATCTCATCCAGACATTCTTTAATTACTACATGGGATTTCTTGGCGGGCCTTCTCGGTTTCTTGTATATGTATTCAGCGTCACCATTTCTAGCATCCCATTTCAAAAGAGGATCGATTATTTCCCGCTTAAAATCACCACGTGAGATTATGTCATGAAGATTATGTAAAGCTGCCACTAGTTCTATGTGCCATTTAAAAAGATCTTCGTCATTATCCATAAGTTCGATAGCCCATGTATCTTCGTCCTGTTTGTCGCTAAATTCAAAACCCATGCTTTCGAAATATCTTCTTGGGGTTGCAATTCTTGACAATCTTTCCAAAAGGTTGACACGAAATATTTCCGGCAGGGCTTTGATCTCCTCATCAGTCAAAGGATTCTCTTCATTATACGTAAAAACTAATTCTTTCATGCCTTCTATATCAAATCGGCCTTTCGGGTCCCCCGCACGTATTAGATGTGCCAGGTCCATCACCATTGCTTCTTTCCTCGAATGTTCCCAATCGACTATTCCTATCGTGTTATCCATTTCAAAAATAAAGTTTGATGGGCAAGGATCCCCATGAATATCAATCTTTCTGAGTTTTTGAAGATCTAAATTGCGTGCTGTCTCCTGCATTTGAGAGATAATAAAATCAACATTCTCGCTTATAAAAATCTCTCCTCTACTAGTAATACCCGCTGGATCTTCTTCACTACGTTCCCGATCACCCTCCTCTTTAATCTCCTTTAACGCTTCCAGTTTTTTATCAACTTTTTCTTTAATATACCTTAACGTCACTTGATGGTTCACTATATCTGTTATATTCATCCTGTAATATGGCCTCGTATACGGGCTTTTTTCCCTTAAAAAGATCTTATGTATCCTTGCTACCATTCTGACCATATTCCTGAACTGTTTTGGGGTAAGACTATCAAAGCTTCCAGAAGCGATTCCCCGTTCTGGATTCGGCTCTATGAATTTATATAGCACATAGGCTCTATAAGGTTCTGTAAAATCAAAATCGCCTTCAACAGGAACCTCGCCATCTGCTGTAAGTTTAACCAGATAAATAAACTGGTCCTCTTTTTCCTTCTCCCATCCTTGAGGCTTCGCTTTTTTCACAAGTGTTACATCATTACGTATACCTTCTTCTTCCAGTTTATTCACCATCCAAACCTCATGTCGTGCCACATTTAAAAGTCTTTCTGGTAAAAGACTTTCCGGCACCCTGCTGTCTGCCGGAAAATAAAAGTCATTTGCATAATTAAAAATATAGCTATTTTCATCCTTTGTCGTTATTTTGTAATATTTATCATGTATCCCCACTCCTTCTTCGTGAGGTTCTATTATCTCCGGCGGGCTTTTCACTGCGGAAAGTGCGAATAACTTTTCTTTTTCAGATACGATCTTTATCTCCTGGGGGTCATTTTTCTGCATCTGCTTGTAAGCATCCCTAAGAACCTGCAATGTACCAAGATAAAGTCTTCCTACCTGCAATACCCCATCCGGTATTTTTGCTGGGCTCTTTATATCATTTAAGGAAACAACTTTCAGTTTCTCATGCCCTTCAGCTGCCATTTCCGCTATTCTATAATCATTGCCGGTTTTTTCATGTCCGGACGAATCTGTAATCTTACCCATTTCATCACCAAAATATATAGCTATATCTGTCTCGCCCTTACAATCTTCTTTAATGATTTCTTCCATTGCCGCACGTTTATTGGCTCCTAGTTTTACAAATCCAATCGTTGTTTTGCCGCTTATAATAACGTCTACGTCGGTAATATTTTTACTTTCTATTTTCTCAAGCAAGATTTCTCCCAATTTTTTACGGGTCAGCCTCGCAGGATGATATGCTTGTGCTAATTCTGTTTTTGTCTCGAAATCATACTGAGATTCGTCATACTTACCATAAGGAGAATATGCGAATTTTGTATTACCTGCATTTTCAATAAACTTGCCTATACCAATCCTGCTTAAGCCTTGCTCTTCATCTATCCTATCATGGCTTTCATTGAGAACTTCCATAATAATCTTGGCTTCATAATCTGTAAAACGGTTGTCTTTGTTATATTCATCATCTGCCGGAGTTATAATTGTTCCGTCTTTCTCCACCCTACTTCTCTCAGCACCATCTGAGGAGTAAATCCATAAATCGAACTCCTTATTTTTTCTTCTAAGCCTCTTTATCAGTGGCTCAATAAGACCTTGCCTTTTAAAATCCCCCAAGGATCTTCCTGAAACAATACGAACCTTTTTGTTTTTGTTAACTATCATGCTATAAAGCATGTCTGCCAGTTCCTCGGTTATAGGCATACTTCTTGCCTTGTTTAACGTGTAATCTAGATCAAAGACATAAGTATTACTTTTAGCAACATACTTAACAGCTTCGTCAAGTCCACTTTCATTTATATCCATTTCACTTGCATCTTTCTCGGCATGCTTTTTTCTCGGCAGAAGCTCCTTATCTATACGTGCTACCATCCCTAGACGTCTTATGTAATCTTTATCATCCCCATGCGGTTTGGATGCCGGGCTTTTAAGATGTTTATAAATATCTTTGTCAAGTATGAATTCTCTCTCTATAGGACTATCAAGCAGTTTTTCTAGAAGACTATCACCTATATATATGCATTTATCAGCATATTCGCTTAAGGCCACGTTAACATGATCATTATCATCCAGCCATCCAAGATCTACGTTGTTAGAAGCGATCCTGAACTTTACAAACTCTTTGTTTTCGCCGATACGATGCGTTTTTATCCAATCAATTAACGTACTTTGCCTTCCCGAGTCTAAAAACCTGGGCATAGCACATTTCTCCTCAAGAGTAGTAAGTTCTGGCTTATCGCTACCCGGTTCATAATTATCGGCCGTTACTACTTTATGGGCCTGAAGTTTTCCTTCGGTGTAAACAATTTCTACCATCTCACCTTTTCTCACGAATTCTCTTATTCTTGAGCTTAACTCTGACTGACCTTCAAGCTTTATCTCCTCTTTTATCATTTTTTCATCGAAAAATTTTGATTTTGAAAAACCTTTAAAAGATCTTTGCAGTTCAGAAAGAGAATGACATTCATCAAGTTCACTAATATTGACGATAGTTGCAGTCCATTCGCTTTCTCTGTCTCCTCTACTTAAAACGAAATCTGATTCGATAGGATGCTTTATGTAGTGTCCAATGCTCGTTTCTTTCTTAGAATCGTTATACAATTTTATTGCCGCCTTTATACATGCCCTTAAAGCTTCTCTCTTTTCTGCGCCACTTATTTCTTCATCCGCTAGCACCTCGGCTAAAGTAGAACCCTCAATAAATTCACTTGCCTCAAGATGTATATTATTTTCAAGTGGTTTTTTCTCGCCGTGGTAATCAGCAAGAATTTTGATTCTGTACCCAATCTCATCAAATACCCCGCCTAGCTGGGGTATTATGCCACGAAGTCCACGTCCCAGCAGTCCCAGTGCACGCTTAGTGGCTTTTCCCAGTGCATCACGGGTAAGACCCCCTTCACTAAGATTATCATCCCTCGTAAGAGTCAGACAGCATATCCTCTGGTCGTCTCCTTTTTTTAGTTTCTGGCTGGCTTCTTCTGACAGCATGAATGTTGCAATATAAACCTGTCTATTTTCGTCCCGGCGCAGATAATCGATTTTTACTGATTCAATATCTTTTATGGAAATTTTTTCATCAAAAATATTTTTAAATGTCTCTCTAATGAAACTCCTGTTATTTCTTATTGTCCTTTCTATTACCCTAAAATCCTCCTCTATGTCCTGCAGCATAAACTCCAGCATTATCATCAACATGGCATCGTCGTCACTTTGCCTTTCATCTTTTCCGTTTTTAACACTTGTTGTAAAAAACGGATTTCCGGAATCGTATATTTTCTTTATCGCCTGAAGAGCATGCTGGCGCACTATTCTAGACTTGCAATATTTAAGATCTATAAGCTTTAATATCTGTTCGGGTAAAAACTCATCATTCGGTTTTTCTAAAGCATGTCTTATGAGCTCATAATCTATTTCCGAAGTATCGATAAGGTCTCGTTCCCGCGATTCGGTGCTGACTTTTTCCCACACCAAATGCTCTTCGAGAACTTTTTCAAGTTCGGGATAGAGGTCGAATATACCAGAATCCATTAATTGAATAGCCATGGTCGTTCTTGAAAGCGCCATATTTTTTGTTGGAGTAGACTCATCCACAGACATAACATTGTCATCATCATTTAACATGATGGTTATCTCTGATATATCTTTTTTGCTTTTGTTTCCACAAATAACAATTTTGATATCGTCATTTTTGGTAAGATAACAAACCACTTTGTCGGACGTAAATATTATCCTTTCATCTGCCCATATGTCATGCCAGCCATTTGTATAAATACTGGTAGAGTCGGACAGGCTCCATTTTTCCATCGTCTTATCATCTGCCTGAGAAAATGGTTTTCCGTCCGCAACCATCTTGGCTAAAGACTTTACATCACCAGAACCAGGAAGGTTTTCTATGGATCGATTAAGATTAGTGCCTCTTAAGTCACGCCTTCTTAAGGCTGATAATGCTTTTTGCTCAATTTCGGATGCAGTATAACCCTCCTTGGGTTTACAATATTCCACTTTAGCTCTCGCAGTAGTAATACCAAGACCCTCTTTCCACTTGTTATCCTTTACCCCATAACGCAGCGCCATATTTTTCTCTCTCAATTGTCGTGTAAAGTCTAAAAGCATCTCAACGTCATCATTGTAAATCTTAAGCCGCTCCTCCAGCCCCGTATCTTCTTCAAGATCCTTGTATTTAACAATGTCACCCCCGGCGAGAAATTTTGCAAATATCGAAGCGGTTTTAAGGCGCCATATCTCCTTTAACACTTCTATCTCTTTATCAGAAAAATCCGAACTTCCTATATTCTCCATTGTCCGTACAACCTCTACAAAAAATTCGTCCAGGTCAAATGCATCTTCAAAAAGTCCTTCAATATTTTGGCTTTGGACACCGGAAAAATTATCTACACCAAAGTTTATCGCTCGGACCATGTTATTCACTCTGCGTCTAACTTCTCTCTCTTTAACGCGGCTTTCCTCATTCGGCTTATTTCCACCGTAAGCTTCCTCTTTTATATAACTTTCCATTACATCCAAAGCTTTTTCTATCTGATCCGCAATGAAATGGCCATTCTCATATATAAACCTTTCTATGAGACTGAAAGATACTTGAGGATCTTCTCTTTTTTTGTCTAAAACATATCTATGGAGACTCCGTAAGAATTTAACCCTTCTTTTGCCTGCCTCAAGCTCATCCTTGGCCTTTCCCATGCCTCGGTCTTTTTTACCAAAACGCTTCTTGAAAACAAACATATTCATAATCCTGTCGCGGTTATTAAAAGAAGGGGCAACACTTACCCCTCTAAAATTCAGCATAGCATCTCCGCCGTTATCAAAAACTATTACATTTTTGGCCTTTATTCCAATTTCCTTAAGCATTCTCGGGATATCAATAAAAGCAATCCCTTTACTACTCGAAAAACCTTGGGCTATAACAAAAACTATTTTGTTATCCGTCGTCTGGACACATATGTTGTTGGGATAAAGTGCCGGCTGTAGTCTAAACTTGATCTTTTTGTTCTTTCCATCAAGCGAAAAATCAAATGTCCCGTAGTCTTCATCTTTTGTACCTTCAAAGATTTCTTTATATCCCATCCTCTTGACTGTTCTTATTAAAATATCCTTATAGTCATCTTTATAGTCCAATGAAACAACTTCACCCCTTACGGCTCTTTCTATAAGATCGATATCGGGTCTGCCGCCAACCGGATAAAATTGATCCATTGCAAAAGCACCTCTCTTACCACCCAAGAAAGGAAGCGCAAGATAATGCCTTATATCATAATCCTGCCATAACTCGTTATCTTCTGATTCTTCTCCTTTGATAATGAATTTCAGGATATTGCTATTTTGCTCGTTTTCCATTATTCCGATTCCGGAACTGGCAAAGCTTAATATATGCGTTATAACTGTCTCTTTGCCTGTTTCCACGTCTATATCCACAACTGTTGCACCATCATTATCAAATCTTAATTTCCGGATCTGTGTTCTACCTTCTTTTAATATTTTCTGTACATCCTCAGGAAAAGCTTTTATCTGTTCATCCTCAAAATCCTTAAACCGAACCAGACATGGATAAGGCCTATCGATTGGTTCGCCTTCCAGGTGTATAAACTCACCTTCCCTCCATCCTACAATTCTTGGATTCATGAGAAGGTTTCCGTTTCCTACATAACCTATAAAATTCGGATCATTGCCCAGGTCCTGGTAATCAAGACCTTTACCGTCGAGGTGGTCATTGCGACTTGGAGTATATGTGCTTTCTCTCATTTCTCTGAAACTGTCGCCTATGTCATCGGCGGGAAGAACAAGCTCTTGTCTGGTAATGCCTCCTACCGGCTTTGTATGAAATCTGTTACGCGGAACAATTATTCTTGCGACCATTTTATCCCGCACTATACCATTCCAGCAGTTAAATCTATTCGGAAGAAAAGAAATATCATCAGCCAGTGAAAGCTCTATATCCACCTCTTCCGGATCTAACTCTATTATCTCAAGATCTGTCGTTCCCACGGGGATCCTGCCCTCTTCGCCCATGGCCAGTCCCTCTTCATTCTCAAAATCCCTAACTGTTCTGTGACTGGCGCCTTTCAGTATAAGGGTATCAACTATTCCCCGGCTCTTTTGTAAAATATCAGAATAATTCGGATCCTGTGTGCATTCGAAATCTTTATCTGTTATATGTCTAAGTTCATGTTCTAAAATTTGCTCCTCGGTCGTGCCTGGCGCAAGTTCATTTAAAATATGATGCAGAAACTCTTGTCCTATATGTATTACTTTATCGCGTCTGCCGGCATGTGTAATATTTATATGTTTTGCCCCGCCTGAATGGGTTTCCCATCCAAGTGCGGGCATACCAAGTGCAATTCTGAATTTTACATATTCATCCATTACTTTATGTTTTTCGCTCTTTATCCAATTCATGAGAATTTCCACTTGTCCTTCATTCAATATTTCTTCAAGCGGCACTTCTTCACCTTTATATGTTTCTGGTCCTTTATACTGCTGCGTATGCCTGACTGTCGTGCCTGCTTCATATCCCTCAAAATATATGATTCTATTCGCTACAAGCTTATTCTTATCACTTGAATAAGCAATTTCAAGCATGTTACCTTCTTTTATAAGTTTTTGTATTACAGGATTCGATTTAGACGCAGTGCTATCTTTAATATCTTTATCAGGGTTTTCTTTACCTTTTTCAACCACTAGTATTCCAAATTTATCAGACTCACCCCATATTGAGTCAGTAAGGTCAAGCGAAGCGAATTTCTCCTTTGAGCATACTACCGCTTCTAACTGTCTGCCGTCTCTTCCAAAAGGGATGTAAATGATGCCCTCTTCCACGCGGATACCGTTTAGGTCTATTCCTTCCAGAAAATCTCTGGTGTTTCTGAATTTATCATGCATCGCCTTTGGAAACGCCGATATATCCTGAGCCTTTTCTAAAAAATAAGACGCTACGAAAGAAGTGACTGTCATAAATTTAATATCGGCTAAAACTGATTCTTTGAATTCGGTGGAATTTTCCGGAATAAATGTGTTTTGGAAGACGATGGGACTTGGTGCAAGAGTGGAGTTATTGCTTGAAAGATTCACGCCACTACAGGCGCTATTAAACAGAAAGAGACCTGCTATCACAAAGGTAAATACTTTACGCAATTTCGGACAGTATGAAGACATAACTCACCCCTCCTCGGGTTTAAAACTATTAGTTTGACATAATCTGACTTTTCTATCGCACTCCCATACGATAGTGTAGATTTCAGAAATCTAAAAACCATGATTTTTCTTCCTTTTATATATTTAACTATCTCTCAGTATATCAATTTTTTACTAAATTTGTCAATCTTTTACTCTCTAGCTATTTTATAACTTAACATTTTGGTCAAAAAAAATTATTTACCCATGCACCAGAAGGCCGCGCCCGTAAGGGCGTGGATGAATGACCTTCGGTGCAGGGTTCCGCTTGACGGAAAGACTGAAACTGTGGATGTCATGGGCGTTAGCCCATGGAGCTTCAC
>Ga0180438_10000806_pt1 | contig 57115 bp, 43 predicted proteins | sample SS_ome_12_FD_132455 | JGI IMG/M metagenome (GOLD analysis project Ga0180438, IMG submission 132455) | Hypersaline lake sediment archaeal communities from the Salton Sea, California, USA - SS_3_D_2 metaG | ecosystem: Environmental > Aquatic > Non-marine Saline and Alkaline > Hypersaline >... | reverse complement strand
CTGCTCTGCCGGGCACGCAGCCGGCTCCGCGAGTGCATCGAACGAGGGGGATAGGAACCATGACCCGCGCCGAACAACTCACACTCGACCTGCTCGACGGTGTCCTGGACGCCGCCGGGCTGGAGGAACTGGAGTGGCTGGTGGCCCAGGACCCGGCGTCTCGGGCCGTACACCTGGCGCTGTGCGAGCAGGAGGCGGCCCTGCGCGGCCAGCTCTCAGGGATCGACGTAAGCCAGCAGGCCATGGCCCGGCTGCGTCAGTCGTGGGGCCAGCCGAGCCAAACCCCCTGGGCGGCGGGCGCCCCAGCGGCCCCGCCCTCGGTCGGACACCCGGCCGGGCAAGGGCCCGCTGCCCCATCGCCTGTTGCGCGGGCGCCGGCATGGGGGCCGGGCGGGTCAGTCCCGGTGGCGCCGCGGGGGCAGTTTTCGGCTCCGCCGGCGTCGCGCGGGCCCTCGCAGCAGCCGAGCAGGCCGCGGACGGCTTGGGGACCGGGCGGATCGGTCCCGGCGGCCCGGCCTCCGCAGGGGCCCTCCGCTCCAACCCCATCGAGCACGGCTCCGCCGACTCCTGCGGGAGCCCCCCCTTCTTGCCCAACACCTTCTTCCCACGCTTCCCGAGCAGACAGTTTCCACGGCGCGGCCTCGGGCGGCGGGACGGGCGCGATGCCCTTCCCGCCCGCGCCGTGGACTCCCCCGGCGAGTACCCCGACGAGCCCCCCGTCCGGCTCGCCCTCGGCGGCCCCGCCGGCCCCCTGGGAGCCGGTTGCCGGCGCTGCCGCCCCGGGCGTTGCGTCCCAGCCCGGGCTTGCGCCCCAGCCGGAGCGCGAGCCGGTCCTTGCCGGCGCGGTGGCCGGGGTGATGGCCGCGGCCGAGGCGACCGCCACGAGCCCTCCCGCCGAGGATGCCCCCGGGGTCGAAACCGGCCCGGAGGACGACGAAATCGTCGACTCGGGCTGGCCGCGGGTGATGAAGTCGTCGCTCTCGTCGATGATCGTCCACCTAGTGGCCCTGATCCTTTTGAGCCTGTGGGTCTTGCCGGAGATCATCGAGACGCAGTTCCCCATGTTGTTGACGATGACCGAGGCCCCCAGCGTCGAGGAGGAAGAGCGGGAGTTTGACACGGTGTTTCTCGACGAGGAGCTGACCCCGGCCACCGAGATGTCGTTCGCCAGCGCGGCGGCGCCGGAGCCGGGCTTGGTTTCGCGCGAGCCGGGCGGCGTGAGCCACCCGAGCGTGGAGACGGTCGATTCTCAGTTCGGCCCCAAAATGGCCCTGGACGAGTGGCTCAACCGCGTGCCCGGCCAGGGGGATATGCTGATGCGTATGCCCAAGGGCTCGGCGGGCGTGGCCCGGGCCGTGGTCGACGGCTACGACCAGGCCCTCGATCGCATCACCCAGGAAATCCTCCACATGCTCGCCCGGAAGAAGGTGCTGCTGGTGTGGTGCTTCGACCAGTCGGAGAGCATGAAGGACGACCAGGACGAGATCCACGCCCGGATCGACAAGGTCTACGCCGAGTTGGGCATGACCGGGGCGACGGAGGGCGACGCGCTGAAGACGGCCGTGACCAGCTTCGGCAAGAGCTTCGTGCCGCACACGCCGCAGCCCACCACCGACGTGGACGAGATCCGCCGGGCGATCCGGGCGGTGCCGGTCGATCCCTCGGGCGAGGAGATGATGTGCCGGGCCGTGGCCCAGTCGATCGCCATGCACCACGGTATGGCCAAGGCGGAAGACCGGCAGATGGCCATGATCCTCGTAAGCGACGAGTCGGGCAACCGGGAACAAAACGATTACTACCTGGAGCCGACCATCGAGCAGGCCGTGAAAGCCCGATGCCGGGTGTACGTGCTGGGGCGCGAGGCGGTGTTCGGCCTGCCGCACGCCCACATTTGCTGGATCCAGCCGGAGACGGGCCGGAAGTTCTGGCTGCCGGTCGACCGGGGTCCGGAAACGGGTTTCGTCGAGCTGCTGCAGACCGACGGCTTCGAGCGCCGCACCGACGCCCACCCGAGCGGCTTCGGCCCCTACGCCCAGTCGCGCTTGGCCTGGCAGACGGGGGGCATCTTCTTCATGCTGCCCAGCCTGGAGTCGAACATCGTGCGGGGCGAGAAGCGGCGTTACGAGCTCGAGGCCATGGCGGATTACAAGCCCGACCTGCGATCCAGGGCCGAGATCCTCCTGGACGTTCAGCGCGAGCCGGTTCGCAGCGTGATCAGCAAGGTGGTTTACGACCTGAACCCGTACCGCGAGGAAGTGGCGAAGATGATCCGGCCCCGCGAGGAGTTCCCGGCCGAGCCGCAGAAGTTCGCCCAGGAAGTGCAGAAGGAGCGCATGAAGGCGGCGTTCTATTGCGAGGGGTTGCGCCGGGCGGGCACGGTGCTCGAGGCGCAACTGCCGGCGCGAGACCGCGAGCCCTCGAAGCGGTGGCAGGCGAACTACGACCTGCTGCGGGCCCAGCTCGTGGCCTACGGGGCCCGGGCCCACATGTATCTGGGCGCGTTGAACAGCGCCGCTCAGAAGGTGCAAACCACCCCCAGGCACCTCCCGCCCGACAAACGGCTCGTGGGGTGGAAGGTCCGGCAGCACCGCGAGGTCGCCAAGGACGAAGTGGCCGCCGAGATGCTCAATCGCTCCAAGGATCTCTATCTGGCGGTGATCGAGAACCACCCGGGCACTCCCTGGGCCGCCCGCGCCGAGTGGGAGCTCAAGCGGGACTTCAACTACCCGGGCCGCATGAGCGTGCCCACCGGCGTGGTGCTGGCCGACGCCGGCTACCACGCGATCGACGATCTGATCGGGGAAGACGACCCTTCGGGCGACGCTCCGTACGGCACCGAGGACGCGCCGGACGAAGGCGGCGCGATCGGCGTGGGGCCCGGCGGCGTCGGTGAAGCTGGCGTGGGCACCGGGGTTGGCACGGGTGTCGGCACCGGCGTGGGCGCCGGTGGCGGGGGTGGTGGCGGCGGTGGAGGCGGCGGGGGCGGCGGTGGAGGCGGTGTCGGCGTTGGCGAAGGAGTCGGCGCCGGCGGTTCCGAAGGCTGGGGCGTTGCCTTCTACCCCGGGGTCGAGCTGGTGCCCGAGTATCGTTCACCCCCGCCCCCGCGCAAGCCGGGCGGCGGTGGTGGTGGAGGCGGCAATCGGGGTGGCGGCAATCGTGGCGGTGGCGGTCCGCGGCCCGCCCCACGCCCGGCACCCACACCGCCCCCGAAGCTGTAGGACGGATTGCCTAATCCGTCCGGCCTAGCGAGCGGATCGTCAACCGCCGAGGGCCCATGGCGAATCGCGCCACCGCTGAGGTTTGCGGAAAGACCTCCGAGCGCGGGTTGAGTCTGCAAGGGACGGACTAGGCAATCCGTCCTGCAGCGAAAACGTGCAAGTACGTGGTTCACTCGTCCCGCACGCGGTCCAGCAGCGACTCGTCGCCGAGCTGCAACCGGGCCTCGCGGCGTTGGGTGTCAAGGAGCAGCAGCAGGTGGTCGCCCTGTCGTGCGTGGCGTCCGCGCAGGGCCGGGCCCAGGCCCCAGCCGCAGCCCTTCTTGGCCACCAGGGTGCCCACCTCGTGGCCTTCGTCGGTGCGGAGGATGAACCTGCCGCGGACCTGGCGTTTCATGGCGGCGGGCACGGTGACCACCCCGCCGGAGATCGCCGCCTTCGAGAGTCGGTAGGCCAGGTACGAGCGACCGTCCTTGGTGCGCCCGAAGGCTTTGAGCACACGGCTGGGCGGGGTGTCGCTGCGCCGGCTTTGCAGCGCCTTGACGGCCCGGCGGTCGACCTTTTGCCCCACCAGGCCGTAAATGCTGCGATCGTGCTGTTCGATCACCGGCGAGCACATGACCATGGCATTGAAGCTGAAGCGGTTGATCCCCCGGCGGGTGCAATGCTCCTCGATCGCGGTACGCTCCATCACGGGCCCGTGCTTGGTGAGCACTTCGACCATGGCCCGCTCCACGCCGGTGAGCACTTTGCGCCAGTCGCTCGGCGGGGCGCCGGCGATCGCGCTCCCCTCGACGCGCACGCGGGGCATCTGGCGGCAGAACTCCAGCAGGATGCGGGACGGGGGAAGCCGGCGGCTGGTGCGGCGGTAACGGGCGATGGCGGGGCGGAGCTTGGCCATCTCGATCCGCCCGGCGACCGAAAGGACCTTGTCGATCACGCTGGGCAGCCCGTGACGCGGCAACGTGCTCAGCCGGACCCAGCTTTGGCGCGGGTCGAGCCAGGCGAAGTCGTCTCGGGCCTCGATGGTCTCGCGGACCAAGTCGGGCTCGGCCTTCTGCGCGGTCCGCTCGGCCAGCTCGGCGATCACGTCGGAGATCCTGGCCGTGCCGAAGTTGGTCGCCACGCGCTTGGCGGCCTGCACGATCAGGCGCGGCAGCTCAACCTGGCCCGCGGGCACAGCGATGCGGGTCGTGCCCACCTCGGCCAGGACGAACCGGGGGACGCGGGCAAGGAACTCCGCCGCCCGGCGGATCGATTCGATCGAGAGTCCGCAGCCCGAGATGCCCGTCTCGGCCAGTGCCTCTTGAAGCTTCTCCACGCCGCAGGGCACGCGCCCGTCGATGAGCTCCAGCGCCCGGTCGAGAACCGGTGCGAACACCCTGGCATCTCGATGGCGTTGCACGGCGCGCACGCAAACCTGCCGGATCCGCTCGCGGCTGAGCCCATGCTGCTTACCCAGTTGGTCCAACGTGTGGGCGCCCTTTCCGTCCCAACCGTAGTAGCCGGCGACGATGCGGCGGTCGCGAGGATTCGCCGACGGGGCGAAGACCTGGATCAGCTCCTCCTCGAGCGGCAGCCGGGCAAGCTGCTCGATCCTCTGCCGCAGCTCGAGGATTTGGCGCCGCACCTGGACCGGGTCTGACGGATCGAGCCGCCGCTTGACGATCCGCTGTGCCATCTCGCCCATCGTGCTCGACTCGGTGTCCAGCCGTCGCAGCGCGTCGCCGAGGCGCGGATCGGTGAAGGGGATCTCGCTCGCGCCGGGCAGCGAGCCCAGCGTCCGGGCCTCCTCGGTGAGGCGCGCGTCGAGCTTGCCCTCGCGGGCAAGACGGGTCTCGAGCGAGGTGAGCAGATCGACCAGGCACTTCGCCCCAAAGGCCCGAATAGACATCAAGTCGCCCACGCAAAGCTTACCCAGCGCCTGCGGCCGTACGGCGAAACCCTGGCGAGCGAGGCAGTTGTGCGTGCGGTTCTCCAGGTGGAGGTCCCCCAGCTTCATGCCGCGGGGCGGTTTCGGCAGGGGCCGCCGCAGGATGGTGCGGTTCTGGGCGACCGTCCCGGCCCGCAGCACGATCAGCCCGGCCAGCCGGCTGATGTCCTCGGCCGGCAAGTGGTCCCAGGCGGTCTCGTCGAGGTCGCACAGTCGGGCCTTGCGCAGCGGCGTGCCGCGGACCAAGCGCGCGGGCACGCGCTCCAGCAGGACTTCCTTGAGCGTCTGCGGCGCGAGCCGGTGGCCGGGACGCGGATACCGATGTCCGGCGCCTAAGTGCTTGATCGGAATGCCGGCGTCGGTGGGCAGCGGTTTGCGCGCGTCGGGGTGGTCGATCGCGTGCTCCAGCGAGCTCAGCAGGTCCACCAGCGACTTGACCCAAAACCCCTTCAGGCTCAGTATCCCTTCGATCGTCAGGGTGTGCAGGTCCTGCGGGCGCCGGTCGATTCCGACCGGCACCAGGCAGTTGGCCGTGCGGACCTCGATGTCCAAATCGGCCAGGGTCAGCCCGTCGGGAATGGCCGGCAGACGCCGGCTGCCGATCGGCATCGGCACGCGCGCCGCCGGGCCCAGCGTGCGAACCACCTCGGCCGCCAGCTCCCGACACTCCTGCTCGCTGAACTTCTCCCAGCACGTCTCGTCCAGGTCGCAGAGGCGCAAGCCCTCCAGGTCCTCTTTGCCTCGCAGCAGCGCCGCCGGCACGGGCACGTCGAGCAGCTCCCGCAACGTGGCCGGGGCGATCCGGTGTCCGCGTCGTGGATACCGACTTCTGGCCATGCGGCTTGGCTCCGAGGCGATGCGACGGCGTGCAAACGGGCGGGGGCTGGGGGACGAAAACGAACGACGTTGTAGCAAATGGCCCGCGGACGAAAAAGGGACCTGGGCCGTCTTGCCGCAGAAAACCAACCAAGTCCGCTGCTTCCTTGTTCGGCGCGCCGTTACAAGTTACCCAGTTATCCCAGGCGTTAAGAGTTGCGATTTTTTCCTTGCGCCAAGCTGCCGTTGCACGACGCATTTTCCGCATGCCGGGCGGGCCGCTGCAAGACGCGCGGCGAGACCGGACGATAGGGATAAATGCCGCCCATATTGCCCGAGGCCAAAGCGGCCCGCGCCGCCACTGCACGAAGGAAACGGACCATGAGCGACCCAGTAGACCCCCTGATTCAGAAGCTGATCGACCTGCTCGACGACGAACACCCGCGCACGCGCAGGAACGCAGCCGGTGCCTTGCGTCTTCACGGGCGCCGCGCGATTGCGGCCGTCCCCGCGCTGGAGCCCTTGCTCCGGGACCGAGACCCGGCCGTCCGCGGAGAAGCCGAGCGGGCGTTGTCGCGTCTGCGGGCACCTGCGGCGTAGCACGACGGGCTCAGACCTTAGCTGCCAATCGCCGGCGGGGCAGCCGTTCGGCGGCCCGCTTCACCAGCCCTTCTCGGCGTGCTATCCTGCCCGCATGGCACGACCACATCGTGTTGACCGGCCCGGCGGGCTCTATCATGTCAGCAGCCGCGGCAACGGGCGGCACTACGGGGTGTCGGCCTGCGATTTTGCCAGTCGCTGCAGGTACGGCCGCGCGCGGAGGTTCGTCGCGGTGGAGCTCGCCTGCCGATTGAACGGGGGTCGGGCTTTGAGCTGAGGCCAACGTCATTCGCCGCCGTTCCCGGCGGGTTACCGCAGCCGTAACGCCCGAGGGGGCGCAGCAAATGCAGCCAGTATCCGATCCGAAGCCGTTTCAGTTTAAGCTCTGGCACCTCTTCGCGCTGGTGAGCGGGACAGCCGTGGTGTTCTCTTTCATCTCCTTCATCTCGGTCCGGGGAGAGTCCAATCGTAGGCGCGAGTGTGTGGGCAGGCTGAAGCAACTCGGCCTCGCCCTGCACAGTTACCACTATGCCTTCGACTGCTTCCCACCGCCGTACGTCACCGACGCCCAGGGCAAGCCGCTCTACAGTTGGCGCGTGCTGATCCTTACGTATGCCGAAGGAACCAAGCTCTGGTCCCAATGGCGGTTTGACGAGCCTTGGGACAGTGCGCACAACCAGAGTCTCTGGGACGAGCTTGGACCCCCGTACGACTGCCCCGTGGCCAGGCGAAATCGCCCACCTGGAACCCCTCAGCGCGCGGACTACCTGGCAGTCGTCGGACCCGGGATGGCCTGGGAGGCGGGCAAATGCCTTTCGCTGCATGACTTCGCAGACGGGGGGAGCAATACGATCCTCTTGGTCGAGGTCCGCGGTAGCCAGATCCACTGGGCTGAGCCGGTCGACGTCGATGGGACCGCCTCACTGAAGATCAACGCGCCCCGGGGTCTGTCGATCGGTTCCCACGGCTCGGGTGGCGTGAACGTTCTTTTCGTGGACGGCAGCGTTGTTCACCTGCCGGACACCACGTCAGAAGAGCAAATCAAGGCCCTGCTGACGCGAGCTGGCGGCGAGAACGTGGACTGGCTCAGGGATATGCCGGTCCTGCGAAAGTGACGCCGCTCTGGTGCTGTCGAAGCCGCCGATCACCGCCGGCCGCGGAGTGCCGTCTCTCGCGGGTTGGCCTTGCGCAAGGCGTCGATGAACTGGTCGACCATCGGGCCCAGCGCCGCCTCGACGTCGCGCTTGAGCGTCGCGGCCGGGGTGATGCCCAGCACGGTCGGGGCCGACCAGGTCGTGGCGGGCACGGGGATTGCGGCGGTGACCAGCAGCGTGGGGTCGTCGAGCGAGGCGACCCACTGCACCAGCTCGACCCGGACCGAGTAAATGTACTCCGCGGTGTCGAGCCGGGCGGTGGTCACCTGGACCGAGAGCCCGGGCCGCCGAAGGCGCTTGAGCTGCTCCTCGGGTCCGAGCAGCCGGACGCCGGCCTGGCGGAGCCGGGCCTCGACCATACCCTGGAGTTGGGCCCGGGAAAGGCCGTCCTTTTCGGCCGCCGCGCTGATCGGCTGCACCGACACGGCCACCGCATCGAGCCCCTTGAGCGACAGGCGCGAGGTGGGATTGTCCTGGGCACCGCCCATATCGGCCGCGGCCCACGCCCACACGATCACCAACGGCACCACAAGCCTGTTCATGATCTGCCCTCCCCATCAAAGGGGTGCGGAGTCTGCCCTGACTTCCATTCTTCTTCCGCACCCGGCGAAAAGCAAGGCGCGGGGGTCCCGAATCGTGGCGGCCTCCACCGCACCCCCCGGTACGAGGGGTCAGGCGTCTGGCTTTCCGAACGATCGCCAGCGAGGGTTGACTATTTCCGCGGGGCCGGACAGGATGGGCACCGGGCCGGTGATGGCGCTGGCCGACGACATTCGTCCCGAGCACGCAGAAGGAGGATTCGACGTGACGCACAGTCCCATTACTCGGCGGGAGTTCGTTCGCGACGCGGCCGTGGGCACCGCGGCCCTTGCCGCCGGCACCTGCATCGTCCGGCCCGGCAACGCGGCCGACGCTGATACCAGCAAGATACTGAACTACAACCCGGACATGGAGTACCGCCGCTGCGGCAAGACCGAGCTGATGGTCTCGGCCGTGTGCATGGGCGGGCACTGGAAGCGGCTCAACGAGGTCATCCCCAATCTGTTCAAGGGCCGGAGCTGGCTCAGCGCCGACGTGAACAACCAGGACTTCGAGAAGAACCGCTACGACGTGGTCACGCGCCTGATCGAGCGGGGCATCAACTACATCGACGCCTGCACTTGCGAAGAGATCCAGATGTACTCCAAGGCGCTCAAGGGGCGCCGGGACAAGATGTACCTGGGCTTTTCACCCTATCAAAACGAGGTCCGCCGCAAAGAGTGGCGCCCGGTGAAGAAGCTCCAGGAAAGCCTCGACCACTGGATGAAGGTCTGCGAGCAGGAATACGTCGACCTGTGGCGGATCACCATGCTCTCGAACAGCAGCAAGCACACCGAGGCCGAGGTCGAGCAGACCATGGAGGCGCTCGATTGGGCCAAGAAGAGCGGCCGGGCTCGGTTCACCGGCGTCTCGACGCACGACCGGCCCCACATCAAGTGGATGATCGAGACCTTCCCCGACACGCTCGACGTGATCGTCACCCCCTACACGGCCAAGACCAAGGTGGTCACCGACGAGACCGGCCTGTGGGCGGCGATGAAGAAGCAGGACGTGGGCTGGTTCGGGATCAAGCCCTACGCCAGCGGCTCGATCTTCAAGGGCAACGGCCTGCCGGGCAATCCCCACTGGGAAGAGGACAACCGCATGGCCCGGCTCACGATCCGCGCGATCCTCTGCAACGAGGCGATCACCGCCCCCATCCCGGGGATGATCTGCCCCGAGCAGGTCGACAACGCCGCCCTGGCCGTGGCCGAGCGCCGGGAGCTCGACGCCGAAGAGAAGGCCGAGCTGCAAAGGGCCACCGACCGGGCCTGGGCCAATTTGCCCTACCACTATCAGTGGTTGAAGGATTGGGAATACGTGTAGGGTGGTTGCTTGCAACCACGCGGAAACGCGCGAAGGAAGGACAACGCGGACGGGCGGCCGGGGCGCGGCGGCCCGTCCGCGTTACACTTGGCGACTCCCGGCCTTCTATCGAACGAGGGGGACTATCCGATCTCCGGCACGGACAGCCCGCGGCATATCTTCCGCGCCAGCCCGTTGGGAATCTCAACGTGCCTCGGCACGGCCTCCGTGGCCCCGGTGGCGGGGTTCATCCAGAGCGAGTGCGACCGGCCCTCTCGCTTGAGCACGCATCCGTGCTTGCGGAGATGCCGTAGCAGCGCGGTCCGTTTCATCCCAACGACACCACGTCTTTGACGGCATCTTCGGGCACGCCGCGGAGGCCCTCTTCCCGGCGATCTTCGAGGATCAGCTCGATCGCCTCGGCCAGGCTCTTCTTCGCCTCGTCCCTCGTCCGCCCCTGACCGTTGGCCCCCGGGATCTCTGGACAATAAGCGACGAACCAGTCGCCGTCTTTTTCGATGATCGCTGTAAACTCGTTATGCACGTTCGTACCTCCCGGCGCAAAAGAGGGCCAAAGGGGGGTCTCGGCGCCGCCATCGAATCCCGCAAGCTAGTGGAGCGGCCGAACCGGGTCCGCCGTATGGGCTTGTTCGGTCATCTTGTCGTAAAGGAACTCCGGTGCAAAATCCGCATCGTTCTCCCAGCAGACGGTGTGCAGTACCTCGGACACCTGGAACCGCTTGAAGACGTTGGGGTCCTTTAGCGGCTCGAACACGGGCCCCCAAAGGGCGTCGGTCAGGTCAACGATGCCCGTTTCACCGGTGTTGAAAGTGACACGGATCTTGTAGTTTTCGACGTGCTCGGCATGTGTGACTTCCAGCATGAGAGTTACTCCAACGGGGGGATCTTTCTGAGAGGCTGGTGCTGCTCGGACAATACCCAGTTCTCCAGGAGTTCCTCGCGGTGAAGCTCGTACCACTCCATCAGCGCCTTCAACGCCCTTCTGGGAAATCGTCCCTGAACAACACCCGTGTTGATCTCTACGGTGATTTTGTATTCTCCATACTCCGCGTGAAAGTGCGGGGGACGGTGATCGTCATAAACCATGAAGACGACGATTCCCAGGAATCGGCTTATCTCGGGCACAGTCTTGCCTCCTGTGTTGTCCGGCCCGGTGTCTCTCTATCCCTCGCCCACCTTTGGGCCGGTCCAGCGAAGGTGCTTGAGATACCGTGGCACCACACCGAGCCGCAATTCGGATTGAAGATCCTCACGCAGATCGAGCAGCAGAGGCTGCCAGTCGACGGACTGAGTTTTAGCAAACTCCTCCATCAATTGTTGTGCCATGCGGACCTGTCTTTCGGTCCCCAAGAGTTGAATATCGGCCAAAGCCATTTCGACTGCGCGCGCAGTATCGCCGTCATAAGTACGTTGCGCGGAAAACTCCAGGGAGCGGTACGCATCGATCAGCGCGGAGACGCGCATTTCACGGCGCTTGTTCTGTCGATCCCGTGCAGCCGCGAGTCGGTGCGCTGCAAACCAGCCGACGATGGCAACCATCGTCGTGATCAGCAGCGGCGTGAGGAGTTGCCAATTCATAGCGGAATGGAAGATCGGCGGCCTGCAAGGGCATCAATCGGGCCACGGCGGTCGTTCCGTGGTTTCTACTACCTAAGCGTAGCTGGTAATCGCGCAGAAGGCAATCCCTTGTGCGTATTCAGTCAGCCGCCCTCTGGGGGGACGAGCCGCTCACTGCGAGAATTCGAGCACGTCGCCGAGCAGCCGCGGCGCCCTGCCGAACCGCTCCCGGTATTCTTCGGACGTCGGCACCAGGCGCGTCCCCAGCTTCACGTCGTGGTGCAGCGCGATGTCCGCCAGCCGGTGGTCGAGGAACGGGTTGGCGAAGCGCTCGAGCACGTCGCGGGCGAACTGCTCGGCGTCGGCTTGTTCCACGCGGTCGGCGATCGTGGGGATGATCTCTTCGAAGAGCAGCTCCTCGAGCCACGCGCGCACGGCGGTATCGGCCACGGCCTCGCGCACCGTCTCGAAACCCAGCCGCCGGGCCTTGGCCACCAGGGCGGTGTGGGCACCGTTAAGGATGCGGACCTTGCGCAGGGCATAGGGCGCCAGGTCCTCGACGAGCTGCACGGCCGGGTGCTCGGCGAGACTGCCCAAGTCCGGAGTGCCTTCGATGAGCCACAGGGCGAACGGCTCGGCCACGGCGTAGAGCGGGTCCCGCTCGGCCAGCGGATCGCCGGCGGGCGGGGCCGAAACGATCCGGTCGACCAGCGTGTTGTGCCAGCGGCACGCATCCCGAACCCAGTCAGCCTGCGACGCCGGGACTTGCCAACGCCCGGCCTGCACGAGCACCAGCTCCCGCAGCCGATCGGCGTTGCCGTCGACCAACTCGCATGGGAGGATCGTCACGCCTTCGAGCCCCGCCTCTTGCCGCGCCAGAAGCACGGCCAAGAGCTTCGCCGGAAACGACCGCGGGGGGCCCCCCCCGGGTGCGTCGCTCTCGTCGAGCGCCAGCCCGGCCTCGGTGGTGTTCGAGACGACCAGGCGCAGCGGTTCGCTGCGGGCGACTTCCAGCACGCCGGGCCAGTCGTCGCCCGCGGCCAGGGCGCGGGAAACCCCGGCCACCTCCAACGTGCGGTCCACGCGCTCGCCGCCGGCCAGCCCGCGGATCACCACGTGGTAACGCCCCTGCTGCGCGTTGATCGAGCGGGCCCGCTCGCTGCCGGTCGACTGCACGGCGACCACCCGACCCAGCGGCTGCCCACAGCCCCGGTTCGCTTCATCGACGAACAGGTCCACGAAACACCGGAGGAATTTGCCGGTGCCGAACTGGAGCACGGTTTCGGGTAGCGGGTCGGACATGCCCAAGGCTACTTGCCGCCGGTGACCTTGAGCATCCCTTGCATGGCGGCCAGGCGGGTCGCCTTGGGCATGTCCGCGCCGGCCATTTGCTGGTAGATGGCCTTGGCCTCGTTCCGCTTGTTCTCCGAGAGCAGCTTGTCGGCACAGCGGAGGTAGGCGTCGGCCACCGGGGCCTTGAGCTTGTCGGGGACCTTCTTCACTGCGCCGGCCAGGGCGCGGGTGGCCGCGTCGTCGGCGATCTTGCCCAGGGCGTTGGCCGCCGCGGCGACCACAGCTTCATCGCGATCCCCCAGTAGCCCCGCCAGGGCCGAGACGCTCTTCGCATCGGCCCGATACCCCAGCGCGTTGGCCAAAGCGGCCTTGGCGCGCCCGTCGCGGGCCTTGCCCAGGGTGTCGAGCAGCTTCTGATTGGCCTCGGGCGCCGGGTTGTTGGCCAGGCAGCGGCGGGCCGCCTCGCGGACCTGCGCGTCGCGGTCGTCGAGACACTTGGCCACGGCCTCGACACACTCGGGGCCCCCGTTGAACTCGAGCACCCTGAGCAGCCAGATCCTCGCCGGCTGGGCGGTCTCGGGGCCGAGCTTCGTGGCGACGACGGCGCAGACGATTTTCAGCTCTTCCTCATGCCCGGGCCCGCCCAGGCTGAAGACCAGGTTTTGCAGCGCCTGTTGCGGGCCGCCGCGCTCGGGGATCTTTTCGGCCCCCATGCCCGGCAGCCACTCCTCGAGCTGGGCGGTAAACTGCTCCTCGAAGGTCGGCTCCTTCGCCTCTTCCTGGGCCAGAGCCGGGGCCACGGCCAAGCTGAGGGCCAACAACACGACGCACGATACGATTAGGCTTCTCATCATCGGTTTCCTCCGGTCGAAGAAGGTAGTCGTTAGTAGTTTATGTCTACGACAGTGTCCACGGCTCGCGCTTGGGGCGATCGAGCCAGCGGTTGGCCTCGTCGTCGCCGATGAAGACTTCCTTTTCCGGGTCCCAGCGAAGCGGGCGCTTGAGCCAATAGGCGATGTTGCCCAGGTGGCAGACGGTGCAGGCGCGGTGGGCGATCTCGATGTCGCGGAATGCCCGCTCCCGGCTGCGGATGCAGTGGATGTAATCGCCCAAGATGCCGCCGCTCCCCTTGTACCCCTCCATGTCGACCTCGCCCGTAAACGGCAGCTTCTTGCCGGGGGTCAGCTCGCCCTGGGTGCCGATGTACGTAATGTTGTTCGTGCCGCCGTGGTAGATGCGCAGCCCGTTGGCGTAGACGTAGGTCAAGAGCTTCACGTCCTTGCCGTCGGGCGGGATGATCTCGACCGGGCCGGTCTTGTGTACGCCGATGGCGAACGTGGCCGCGCCGAAGCGGTGGGCCCCCCAGTCGGTCATGCCGCCGCCCGAGTAGTCGCGGAAGGGGCGAAAGCCGCCGCGGATCAACTGCGAATGGAACGGCCGATACGGGGCCGGGCCGATCCAGAGGTCCCAGTCGACGCCCGGTGGGGTCGGCTCCTCGGGCAGGTAGCAGTCGCCCGACGGCCCGCCGCAGCTCACGAACGCCTCGCGGATTTCGCCCAGGGCCCCGCCGCGCACGAGCTTGGGCCAGTTGCCGTAGTCGCCCAGCACGCGCTGGCTCCCGCCGGCGAAGACCCGGCCGTAGCGCCGCACGGCGTTGACCATGGCCCGGCCCTCGCCGATGGTGAGCGTCTCGGGCTTTTCGCTGAAGACGTCCTTGCCGGCCTTGCAGGCGGCGATGGTGATCAGGGCGTGCCAGTGGTCGGGCGTGCCGATCATCACGGCGTCGATGTCGTCGCGGGCCAGCACGTCGCGAAAATCGTTGATCGAGGCGCAGTCCTTGTTGCCCTGGCGCCCGTCGATTTCGGCCTTGTTGCGATCGCGGTGCTCGGGCACCACGTCGCAGACGGCCACCACCTGGACGTCTTTGCGCCCGGCGACGCTGCGGATGTTGCCCCCGCCGCGCCCGCCCACGCCGATGCCGGCCATGGTGATCCGCTCGCTGGGGGGCGTGGCGTCGTCGGCCCCCAAGGCCGCGCCGGGCACGACCAGCGGCGCAGCCACGGTGGCCGCGGCCGTCTTCAACATGTCTCGTCGTGTAACCTTCGGTCTTTTCATCATGCGAACTCCTCCCTGGTGATTGATAGCCGCGGGCGCCAGCCCGCGGGGGGGTGGGTGGAAAAGATCACGCTCGAGTCACGACAACGTCCAAGGCTCCCGCTTGGGCCGGTCGAGCCAGCGGTTGGCCTCGGCGTCGCCGATGAACTGTTCTTCGACGGGGTCCCATTTCAACGGGCGCCGCAGCCAGTAGGCCAGGTTGCCCAGGTGGCACACGGTCACGCTGCGGCAGCCGATCTCCACGTCGCAGATCGGTCGTTTGCGCGTGCGCACGCAGTCGATGAAGTTCCCCTTGTGCCCCTGGCCGCTGGTGTCATACAAGTGGACTTCGCCGGGCCCCGTCGGCTTTTCCATGATGGCGGGCGGATCGGTCTTCAACGTGCCCCGGTCGACCATCACCTTGCCCTTGGTGCCGTGGAAGGCGATCTGGGCGCCCTCGGCCCCGCCGTGGTAGACCTCGACCCCGCCGGGGTAAATGTACGTGAGGTAGCGCACTTCCTTTCCGTCGGGCGGGATGATCTCGCGGGGGCCGCTCGTGTCCATGTCGAGCGCCCATTGGACGATGTCGAAGTGGTGGTGGCCCCAGTCGGTCATGCCGCCGCCGGAGTAGTCCTTGTACGCTCGCCAGCCTTTGAGGATCCGTTCGTTGTAGGGCCGCCAAGGGGCGGGGCCCAGCCACATGTCCCAGTCGACGTCGGGCGGCTCGGGCTGGGCCGGCTCGTAGCAGTCGCGCGAGGGGCCGCCCACGTTGACGTGGATGAACTTCACCTCGCCGATGCGCCCGCTGCGGACCATCTCGCAGGCGAAACGGAACTTGCCCCCGTACTCGGAGCGCTGTTGGCTGCCGGTCTGAAACACCCGGTCGTAGCGCCGCACCGCGTCGACCATCGCCCGGGCCTCGCGGATCGTAAGCGACATGGGCTTCTCGCAGTAGATGTCCTTGCCCGCCTTGGCCGCGGCGATTGAGGGCAGGCAATGCCAGTGGTCGGGCGTGCCGACGAAGACCACGTCGACGTCGTCGCGGGTCAACAGCTCGCGGAAGTCGCCGTAGATGGTGACGTTCTTGTTGTCGCGGTACCGGGCGAGCTTGTCGCCGCGCACGTCGCAGACGGCGACGGTATGTGCCCCGCCGCCGCCCCCGCCGGCCGGGCCACCTAAGCCGATGATGCCCGCCTGGATCTGGTCGTTGGCGCCGAACGCCTTGGCGCCGACGACCAGGGGTGCTCCGAAAGCCGCTGCGGCCGCGCCGCTCAGCAGCGTGCGCCGCGGAATCGCGTTGCTCGTTGCCATGGTCGGTCCCTCCCGTGCGTGCGTGGTGAACCCGGACGGCCGCGATTATAGCGCGCCGGAGAAACGGTTGGCAACAATTGGGCCGTCTCGGGCGGGCCGCGGCACCCGTGTAAGAAAAATCCCCGAGAAACCGGCTAATCGGCCAGCTTCTTCATCAGCCAGGCCATGTTGGCGGCCAGGTTGCGGATCGTCTCGATCCCCTCCTCATCGCCGGTGATCTCCCCTTTCTCGCGCCCGAAAGCGATGTTCCAGTAAGTCGAGCCGGGGACGATCATCTCGCTGATCAGGAAGAAGTAGTTGAGCTGGGCGAAGGTGAAGTTCTGGCCGGCCCGGCGGGCCACGACGATGGCCGCCCCCACTTTGCGCCGCAGCAGCTTGTTGTCGTGCATGCGCGACACGAAGCCGACTCGGTCCAAGAGCGACATCGTCTGCGGCGTGGCCGAGCCGAAGTAGACCGGCGAGCCGACGAGGATGCCGTCGGCCGTGTCGAACTGCTCGATCACGCCGTCGAACGCCGGGTCGTTCTGCACGCACCGGGCCTCCTCCTGCTTGGCACACAGGCCGCAGCCCCGGCACGGCTTGACCGGCCGGTCGGCCAGCGAGAGGAACTCCGTTTCGATGCCGTTGTCGGCCAGGACCTTCAGTGCCGTCTGGATCGCGATGTCGGTGTTGCCGTCCTTGCGCGGACTGCCGGAGATGCCGAGGACTCGCATGGGTTTCTCCTTGGGGTGCGGTGTGGGAGGAAAAAGAGGGAGAGGGGAAGGGGAATGATGAATGATGATTGATGAATGATGAAGTGCCAATGACTCATGAACTAAGCTCGATGATAGCCGCGGGCGGAAGCCCGCGGGGCGCAAAGGCCGCGCGGCCGCGATCCGTTTCACTCACCGTAAACGGCCACCTCCGTAATACTGTTCCACTCGTTCTCCGAGTTGCCCCGGCAGACGATCCGCACGTAGCGGGCCTTGGCCGCGTCGAACTCGACCGGCTCGAGCCCCAGCGTGTTGCCGCTGCTTTGCCCGTCGAATACCCGTGTCCACTTTTCGGCGTCGACCGAGGTCTCCACGGCGTAGACCGCCCGTCGCCGGTTGCCGCTGAACCAGGCGATTGCGGCGCGTGAGACGGTCTTCACCGCGCCTAAGTCCAACTGAAGCCAGTGATCCTTGCCCTCGACCGCCCAGCGCGTGCGGAGGTCGAGGTCCGCGGCCTTCTGCGGGGGGTACGCGCCCGAGACGGAGCCGCTGGCCGTGACGGCCGCAGCCTCCAGCTCATCGGCGGCCCGCTTGCGGATCACCGGCTCGGGGGCCTCGGCCCGGGTGCACTCGATCACCACGCCGCCCAGCGGCACGTTGCCTTCCACCGGCGTGAGCTCGAGGTCCAGGTGGCCCTGGTCGATCCGCACTTCGTAGCTCAACTCGACTGTGGGACTGGGGAGCCGGATGTGTTGGGCGAAGTCGATGCGGTCGGTGACCGCGTCGTCTTGCCCGCAGCCTCGCAACACAAGGTCGAACACCGGGCGAGCCGGGTTGGCGACCAGATTGTCGGCGAGCAACACGTCCACCCGATGAGTGCCGCGCGCCAGCGACCCACCGGTGACGTTTCTCAGACGCAGCCGAATGGGCTGATCGCTGCCCACGCAGGTCAGACAGACCTGCTGCTCGCTTTCGGTTGGCGGGGGGACTTTGCGCGGATTCGGGCCGTAGGTGGTCAGCCCCGTCTCCTTCTCCCCCCAGCCGAGCCACAGCCGCCCCTTGGGGTCGACGAAGAACGTGCGGTGTCCTGCGCCCTGAGCCAGGGGGTCGTGCTGCGTCGGCTCGAAGTTGAACCTTACGGCCCGGAGCCCCAGCGTCTGGCGTTGGGCCTCGAAGTAGGGCAGCCAGCGGAGATTCATCGAGATGATCAGCGCTTCTTCTCCCCGGGTGATTCGCCCGCGATTTGCCGCTCGGGCGTAAAGCCGGATCGCATCTTCCGGGGCACACTGCGACATGGCCTCCCGCGACCCCTCTAGGTCGCCGCGCCGCAACAAGTCGATCGAGCGCTGCAGCTCCGTCTCGCTTTCGTAGAACGCAATAAAGAACTGTTCGAGCAGCTTGAAGTATTCGAGGTGCTCGGCCGCCTCGGGCCGGGGGACTTCAAGGCGTTCGAGCAGCTCCAGCCGCTCGCGTGCCCGGGCGATCGTCCCCTCCGGGTCGTCCAGCGGCCGGTCGATGAAGCGGTCGGTGGTTTCGCGCCCGAACTGCGGGCCCTCGGTGACGAACTTCAGCAGGTACTCGCCCATCGGCTCGCGCAGCTCCGGCCCGAACGTGCGCGCGGCCATCTGCTCGCAGGTCGCTTCGAGCGGCAGGTCGCGGGTCCGCTGCCAGGTCTGTTCGGCGAGGCTCTTGAAGTAGAGGTCCAGCGGGCGCGTGGTCCAGTGGATGATGCCGAACCCGCCCGCCCGACAGCTCTCCAACTGGCCCGCGAAGTTGGCCGGCGGCGTGTAGGGGCGCCCGATGTAGGTGTGGTCGTCGTGATGGGCCCAGACGATGGGCAAGAGCGGGCGGTTGCTCCCCACGCGGGCCAGCTCGGTCTGCACCTGCGGCTGCTCGAAGCGGATCTCCCAGTCGAGCGGGAGGAAGGCCACCTCACGCGGCATCAGCGCGTCGGCCGCCGCCATGAACTCGTATTGCCAGGAGCCGACGCCCAGCTTCACCTCGCGCCGGCCCATACCGTCGAGGATCTTGCGAAACGCCAGCACGATCTTGTTGATGGCGAACATGCTGGGGGCGGCCGGGTCTTTAGCGATCTCCGGGTGCTCGGCCAGCGCCGCTTCGTACTCGGGCTTCCACGCCGCGGGGAAGTCGGCCGGCTTCAGGTCGCGCCACAGCGTGCGCCCCTGGCGGAACCAGACCACCAGCTTGTCGATCTGCGGGTAGTCGCCCAGCAGCGTCTCGACCTGGGTCTGGTAGTAGGCGTAGCCCTCCGGCGTGTCGGGGTTGGCCAGCGGCCGGCCCCGCGACGTGAACCGAACCGACTCGGGTAGCGTCTCGATCACGTTGGGCGGGTTTGCCGAGGCGGTGTCAACGTCCAGGGCGAAGACCACGTCGACGCCTTGCTCTTCGGCGTAGGCGACGACCTGTTTCATCAGGGCCTTGGCCGCGTCGGCCCGCTGGTCGTCGGGGACCATGGCGGCCCGGCAGCCGAAGACCGGGCCGTCGAAGATCCCTTCGGCGCCGACCAGCCGGCGCACGTCGTTGACGTGCTGCGTGCCCCAGTCGCGCCCTTTGACCGTGGTGCTCAGGTACCCCACCGGCTTGGTCTGCCCGTTATGCGTAAAACACACCATCGGGTTGTTGCCGTAGGCGTGGACCATCACGGCCGAGTACCGCATCTTGGCCGCCTGACGAATCCACTGCTGCCACTGGGGCAGGTCCCAGGTGGAGCAACTGCTCAGGAAGTTGTGCCAGTTGAACACGATCCGCTCGGGAAACACGGGGGCGTCGGCCAAATCCCATCCGTCGAAGCCGAAGGGGCGCGGCGCCACGGCCGCCGTGCCGTCGTATGAGATGTAAAAACCCCATCCATGGCGCTCGGCCAGCGCGCGGACCGCGTCGAGCGTTGCCCGGGGATCGGACCCGGCGATGATCCCCAGCGGGCGGCCGTCTTGTTCCACGTGCTTGACCACGAAGCTGCCCGGCGCCGAAAGCTCGCCGGCGCCCACGTGCCGGGCGATCTCGGGGTGGCTCTTCGGCGTGCCCAGCAGCACCGCGGGGCCCTGCTCCGGCAGCCGGTCGGCCACGGCGAACTTCGTCGGGGCATAGACGGGCCCGAGCAGCTCGGCCGCTTCCGCCGCGGCCAGGCGCTCCAGCGGCGCGGACTCGCTCGAAACCACGATGGGAACCGCCGGGCTCGGGGGGCCGGGCGGTTCGGCCCCGACGGTCGTCGTGCCGACCAGGCAGATCAGCGCCGTGAACGCTGTTCGCCTGGCGGGCACGCCAAAGCGGACCTTCGATCTCATGGAGGGCTCCCGGTTGCCGGTGCAGAGGACGTGTGCCGACGCGGCGCATTGTGGCGTCTACCGGGCGCGTTGGCAAGTCTTGAGCCCCGCGCGGATGGCTTGCGGAGACGTGCGCGGCACAACTTGCTTGGAGGTAGCACTTCAGCAAAATGGTGAAACGCTTTGTACGACGGCCTTTCAAGGCCGTCGTCGTGGCATTCGAGGCCCCGACGGCCTTGGAAGGCCGTCGTACTTCAGAAGACGTGGACTCACCTTCCCGAGCAGTGGCACACGCCGGGGAGATCGCGCGGCTCAGACCAGCCCGGCGCGCACCGCCCAGACCGCGGCCTGGGTGCGGTCCGAGAGACCGGTCTTCCGGAGCACGTGCTGGACGTGCTCCTTGACCGTTTCGTAGCTGATTTCCAGGCGTTGGGCGATCTGCTGGTTGGTGAGCCCCTCGCACGCCCCCTGGAGGATTTCGAGCTCGCGCCTTGTCAGGGGCGCGTCGACCTCGGCCGGCAGACGCGGCGTGGCGGTGACGGCCGTGATCCGCCGCAGCTCGGTTCGGGTCCAGAGTTCCTCGCGCTCGGCCGCCCTTTGCAGCGTGTCGATCACGGCCTGCCGGTCGGCGCTCTTCGGCAGGTAGGCGGCCGCCCCCAGGGCGTGGGCCCGCGCCATCTGGCCCGCGTGGTCCTGCTCGGCGAGCATGACGACGGGCAGCTCGGGGCGCTGGGCTCGGATGTGGTCCAGGGCCGCCAGCCCCCCTTCCCCGGGCAGGCGCACGGCCAGGAGGGCCACGCCGTGATCCAGGCCTCGGGCCGCCCGGACGGCCTCCTCGGTCGAGGCGGCCTCGGCGGCCACGGAGAACTCGCTGCCGGCCAGGAAAGCCTTCAGGCCCGCCCGCGCCACCTCCTGGCCCTCGGCGATCAGCAAGGGAATGCTCATTGCCCACCCCCCACGGTTAGGACCGAGATTTCCGCCGTTAGTGTAGCAGGGGGTCCGGAGGGGGTCAAGTACCCGTCTGTGGTCCGGTCATTCGATCAGCATCCCCGCGATCGCGGCGGTGGTGAACGCGGCCAGCGTGCCGCCGACCAGCGAGCGGAGCCCGAACCGGGCCAGGTCGCCGCGGCGCTCGGGCACCAGGCCCCCGATCCCCCCGATCATCACCGCGATCGACCCGAAATTGGCGAACCCGCACAGGGCGTAGGTGGCGATCGTAAACGAGCGGGGCGAGATCGCGTCCTTCATGTCCTGCAAAAGGTGCTGGTAGGCGATGAACTCGTTGAACACCGTCTTTTCGCTCAAGAGCAGGCCCACCTTTGGGGCGTCCTTCCAGGGAACGCCCATCAGCCAGGCCAGCGGGGCGCCGAGCCAGCTCAGCAGGAGCTGCACCGTCAGCTCGTGCCCGCCGAGCAGCCCCTCGACGGTCCAGGGGTCGCCGTCGGCGCCGGCGAGCTTCGCCACGGCCGAGTTGACCGAGTAGCTCATGCCGGCCAGCAGCAGGTTGACCAGGTGGATCAGGGCGATGAAGGCGATCAGCATGGCCACGATGTTCAGCACCAGCTTCAGCCCCTCGCCCGCGCCGCGGCAGGCGGCGTCGAGCAGGTTGGCGTCGGTCCGGGGCACGTCGATCTTCACGGTCCCCTTGGTCACCGACTCCTCGGTCTCCGGGACCATGATCTTGGAGATCACCAACGCGGCCGGGGCGGAGATGAGCGAGGCCACGGCCAGGTGGCCGGCCAGCTCCAGGCGCGTGGCGTCGTCGCCGGCCATGCCCACGTAGGCCACCATGGTGCCGCCCGCCACCGTGGCCATGCCGCCGGTCATCATGGCCATGATCTCGGAGCGCGTCATCGAGTTCAGATAGGGTTTGATCATCAACGGGGCGGTGGTCATGCCCACGAACACGTTGCCCGCGGTGCAAAGCGACTCGGACCCCGAGGTGTCCATGACCCAGACCATGGCCCGGGCCATCATCTTCACCACCCATTGCAGCACGCCCACGTGAAACAGCACGGCGGTGAACGAGGCGAACACAATCACCGTGGGCATCACCGAGAAAGCGAAGTAGTGCTCGCGGAAGCCCTCGCCGAAGACGAACTTCGCGCCCTCGTCGGAGCAGGCGATGAAGGCCGTCATCACCGCGGCCACGAAGTTGAACACCCCCTGCCGGGCCGGCGTGGCCAGGAGCAGCACCGCCAGCCCCAATTGCAGCGCCAGCCCGCTGCCGATCAGTCGCCAGTTCATCCTCCGGCGGTTCTCCGAGCAGAGCCACGCCAGGGCGAGCATCGTCAACAGGCCGAAGAAGCTGATCAACTGGGGCATGGCTGGATGATATCGTTTGGGAACGGCGGCACTTGCGGGCCGCGTGCGTGCATCGTACCGCACGGCTCCTCCCCTGCCCAGCCGGGTCGTTACAAAGCCGTTACACCCCTGTGGCCCGGAAACTGCGACAATCGAAGGGAGGTCTGCCCTGGCATGGGCCGGGGGGATCGGCTAGGCTGAGGGTAGCTGAGTGGAGACACGTCATGGGGCGACAGCGGGTCCTGACGGTCGAGGACGATGCGGCGATCCGGCGCGGGATCGTCGATGCCCTGCGGTTTGCCGGCTACGACGCGCTGGAAGCGGCCGACGGCCAGCAGGGGCTCGAGCTGGCCACGCGCTGCGAATTCGATCTGCTCCTGCTCGACCTCGTCCTGCCGAAGCGCGACGGCATGGAGATCCTCCGCGAGGTGCGGCGCCTGCGCCCCACGCTGCCGGTGATCATACTGACGGCCCGGGGCGAGGAGACCGACCGCGTGGCCGGTCTCCACGACGGGGCCGACGACTACGTGGTCAAGCCCTTTAGCGTGCGCGAGCTTCTGGCCCGGGTCGAGGCCGTGTTGCGGCGCAGCCCCGGGCGCCCCAGCGACGTAAGCGAAATCCCCGTGCCCGGGGCCACGATCGACCTCGACCGTTGCGAGGTCCGCCACGAGGACGGGCGCCGCACGGAGCTTTCCACCCGGGAAGCCGAGCTCGTGCGCTACCTGGCGGCCAACCGCCAGCGGGCCGTTTCCCGCGACGAGCTGCTGGAGAGCGTTTGGCGCATCAGCCCCCGGGGCGTCTCCACGCGCACGATCGACATGCACGTCGCCCGGCTCCGCGAGAAGATCGAACGCGACCCCGCCGAGCCGGAGGTGATTTTGACGGTGCGGGGGAAGGGATACATGTTTGGGGAGGGGCGCAGCACCAATGACGAATGATGAAGGATGAAGGATGAAACGAATAGGCTACGTCTCGTGCGGAGCGGAGGAACCCGTTGGCGCACGAGCAGCGAACAGGAAGGAGAATAGGGACATGAATGTTTACGGTTTTCTCATCCTCTGGATTCCGCTCATGGGCCTCGTCCCGATTTGTCGCGAGAAGAGATGGAATTGGAGAGTGGCGAAATCCAGCAACCTGCTTACGGTCCTCTTTTGGATCGGCTGGTGGAGTTCCCTCGTTGTCGGAGTGCTGACCGTGATTGGCGTGGAATGAGCGCGGAAGCGGAACCGTCGCCAAGAAGGATTCCCAAACCCCGGTCCCTAATCCCCAATCCCTCGCCCTCCATGAAACGCACCTGGCCCCTATGGATCGCCTTCATCGTGTGCCTGGCCGTGGTCCTGGCCGCGATGGCTTGGATCAGTGCGACGGCGGTGCGCTTGGATCGGGCCGAGGCCGTGGCACGGCGCCAGGCGGCGCTCGAGGAGAACGTGCGCCTGGCCCTGTGGCGGGTCGATTCGGCGCTGGCCCCGCTGGTGGCGCAGGAGAGCGTGCGCCCCTACTTCGCCTACAAGCCGTTCCTGCCGATCGAGCGGCCGTACGGGGCGATGTTCAACGATCGGGGGGGCGGCGAGATGCTGGTCCCCTCGCCGCTGTTGACCGAGCGCCCGGCGGGCGTGCTGGTCCATTTCCAGTTCGAGCCCGACGGCGAGCTGACCTCGCCGCAGGTTCCCACCGGCACCAACCGGGAGCTGGCCGTGCCGCAGCACGTAGTTCGGGAGGCGGTCTTCGAGTGCGACAACCAGCTTCGGCGGATCGCCGCGCTGGTGGATCGCGAGCGCCTCATGGCCCTCTTACCGGAAAACCCCCAACGCCCGATCGAGATGGTCTTCTCGCCGCTCGATCCTGCCGCCGAGGGCCAGCTTGCCCAGCGCCTGCAGCGCGACGACGCCCAGCGCCGGGGGCGTGGGGCGATCGAGTACCTGGAGCGCAACCAGGCCGTCCAACAAAGCGCGAACGTGATGGCCCAGACCCAGCAGCAATTCCCGCTCAACTCGCCCTTTCCGCTTCGCGACGCCTCGCTGCCCGGCACCGACCTAAGCGGCGTGCAGATGACGCCGTTGTGGATCGATGGGCACCTGCTGTTGGCCCGGCGGATCGCGGCGGGCGGCAAGGAGTACGTGCAGGGCTGCCTGCTCGACTGGCCGGCCATCCGGCGCTCGCTCTTGGAGACGATCGGCGATTTGTTGCCCGAGGCCGATCTGAAGCCCGTGGCCGAGTCGCCCGCCAGCGAAGAGGCCCGGATGCTGGCCGCCCTGCCGGTGCGGCTCTTTCCGGGCGAGCTGCCGTGGCAGCAGCGCGGGCCGGGCTACGTCTCGCCGATGCAGCTCTCGCTGGCGGTCGCCTGGGGGTGCGTGCTGCTGGCCGCCGTGGCCGTGGCCCTGCTGCTGGCTGGGGTGATCCGGCTAAGCGAGCGCCGGGCGGCGTTCGTCAGCGCCGTGACCCACGAGCTGCGCACGCCGCTGACCACCTTCCAACTGTACGCCGAGATGCTCTCCGACGGGATGGTCACCGAGCGCGAGCAGCAACGCGAGTACCTCGGCACGCTCCGGGCCGAGGCCCACCGGCTCGCGCACCTCGTCGAGAACGTCCTCTCCTACGCCCGGCTCGAACGCGGCCGGGTCGACGGCCGGGTCGAGTCGCTCACCGTCGACGCGCTCTTGGCCCCCATGCGCGAACGCCTGGCGGCCCGGGCCGAGCAGGCCGGCATGGAACTCACGATCGAGCAGGATGGGCCGGCCGGCGAAGCCCGGGCGCGCGTGAACCCCTCGGCCGCCGAGCAGGTGCTTTTCAACCTGGTCGACAACGCCTGCAAGTACGCGGCCGGTGCCGAGGACCGGCGCATCCACCTCAAAGCGGCGGTGCGAGCCCGGCAGGTCGAGCTGCGCGTTCGCGACCACGGCCCGGGCCTCTCCCGCTCCGCCCGCCGCCGCCTCTTCCACGCCTTCTCGAAATCGGCCCACGAGGCGGCCCACACCGCCCCCGGCGTCGGCCTGGGCCTGGCGCTGAGCCGCCGCCTCGCCCACGACATGGGCGGGCGGCTGGAGTTGGACGCGAGCGCGGACGGCGGCGCGTGCTTCGTACTGACGCTGCCGGTTGTGCGAACGTAACAGCTACTTCGATGGAGGAACGCCGCACGGCTGGGCGCAATCGGGTCGGATATGTAGAATGCCCGTGGACTTGTTGTATCCCCCCCACAACGGAGTGACTACGATGTCTGAGGAGTTCATTGCCAGCGTCCAGTACGGTGACTTCAGAGGCACCATTGCGATTGACGGCCACGATAGCGGTTTTATCGACGAACTCGCTGCGCAGGCCGTGGACATGCCCAAGGGCTACTGGCCTGTTGGGTTTGAGCTGTGCAACCCGTACGAGTTGGACGAGGACGGATCGCTCCCTTTGACCATTGTTGCGGCGAACTGCGAGCAGGTCGGGGAGAGCGTCGACGAGATGTACAGGCACCACGCAGAGCACGGCGAATTGCCGGTATATCGTTTCAGCTCAAGGATCAACTTCGCCGAACTGGTTTCCCTGATGAAACGCCTCGATATCAAGGCGGTGAGTAAGCCGTTTCGAGACATGAACGTTGTCGTTCATGAGTCGGCTGATTCGTGAAGATGACACAAGTCCTCGGCGCGTCGTACGGAATCACGGCGCGCGGCGGGAAGCAAGGCGTTTTGCTTTGGGGTAGTGCGGTCACGTCGTGCGTGCATGCGAGCACGCACCCTACGGCACTACCGCAACCGCGCGGCTAGGCGGTACTGACGCTTGAGGAATGCGACAGGACCACAGCCCCTACTGCTCAAAAACATGTTCCCCCTCAGCTTGGAGAGCGTCCGCAAAGAGGTAGCCAGCGTGAGTGACTTCAAAAGAACGCAGATCTTCGTTTCCCCTCCCTTCGATGAACCCGTCCCGCTCAAGCTCGTCCAGAGCATGTTTGTACTCGGCAAAGGCTCGGGGGTTTGTCGCATCTTCAACAAGAGTCTTCCCGCCCACGTGTACATAGTCGCCCTCGAGAGCTCGGACGAGCAGAATCTGCCCGTCTGCTGACGCAGCCGCCACAAGTATCCTAATCGCAGCGGGAGTCAAGTTGGGACGGGCATCACGCCGCAAGGACCGCGAGACGGCTTCGGCGACCGGACCCGAAAGCTGCTCGAACATACTCCCAGTGTCCTCACCCGCCGGGAGCTTGCCGTGTGCTACGAGGCGGTACACGTTGTCCCGGTGCATCTTGAGTTCTTCGACTGTGAACCGCCGCGTGAAAGGTGCCTTCGTGTGTACGTCTGTGTGGCAGGTCAAGCAGAGCGCGATTGCGTTGTCCAGTTCGTCTTCGCCACCCTCGCTTTTCGGCACGATGTGGTGGACCTGAAGCCGAATGGGTTTGAATCTACGGCACAGGCAACAGCACCTACCGCAGTCCGCGAGAGCCTTCGTGCTGATCTCGTCCCACGTCATGATTTCGTTTCCAATAAGGCGGTAGGAAGGTAAAAGGGGACGCAGCTCTTTTCTGGGGGACTGGGCAAGAACGGGGTTTGCCTAAACCCCCGAAAAAGGGCTGGGGCCCCTTTTTGCATGGGGCGTGACGTTCATCACACGTTAACTCCGAGTTCATGCCGCGTGAACCCCAAGTTCACGCCGCGTCAACCGCTAATTCACCGCGCGTTAACCCCAAGTTCACGGTTCGTTTCCCCTTAACGGGTATCGGCGCAAGCCATTGCTGTCAAAGGACTTATGCCGACACTTCGATTCCTGTTGGACACCCCCGCAGCAGAGTGGTGTGTGCCCGGCTTGGCGAGATTGACCTTAGTGCTTGCAGTAAACCGCTTTAGGGAGCGCCCTGCAACGGCCCTTTCTGGCCGCCGCACGCAGGGGCTGGCCACAATGACAGGACGGGCCGGGGGTTCGCGCAGTGTCCGCCCCCTAGCCAGGGGGTGTTTCCCGGGCTCTGTACCGGCTTCTCGGCTACTTCGGCGGTGGAATGCCGAGATCCTTGCAGATCTTCGCAGCGAGTTGGTCCCGAATCTCGCTGTGACGCGGAACCGAAGACCTTCTGTTCTGGGCCGGATTGCCCCACCACGAATGACGCCTGCCTTCCCGAATCAGGACGCACCCGTGGCTGCGGAGGTGCTTCAGCAGTGCGCTACGTTTCATAAGCTAATCGGCTCTTCGCTGTAGCCCGGCTCGGCCGCCCGGATGGCCTCCTGGCGGTTGAACTCCAACGCCTCGCGCAAGGTGACCTTGAGGGTATCGAGGAGTTCCTCGCGTGTGCGTTCCTGGCAGTTCACACCCGACACTTCTTCGATCCAGCCGATCCACCAGTCGCCGCTCTGTTTGGTGATCGCGGTGTAAGTGTTGGCCATACTGAGTCCCTCGATGCGAGTGGAAGGGGCGCGGCAGCCGCTATTCGCCCCCGTCGCCATCCATATACGGATACCGATAATCCGTCGGCGGCAGGAAGGTTTCCTTGATGGTGCGCGGGGTGACCCAGCGTTCGAGGTTCAGCCAGCTTCCGGCCTTGTCGTTGGTCCCGGATGCGCGCGAGCCGCCGAAGGGCTGCTGGCCCACGACGGCGCCGGTCGGCTTGTCGTTGATGTAGAAGTTGCCCGCGGCGTGGCGAAGGGCGTCCATGGCCTTGACGATCGCGCCGCGGTCCAGGGCGAAGATGGCGCCGGTCAGGGCGTAGGGCGACGTTTGGTCGCAGAGCTTCAGCGTCTCGTCGTACTCGTTCTCGGGGGAGACGTACACGGTGAGCACCGGGCCGAAGATCTCCTCGACCATCAGCTTCGTCTGCGGCTGTTTCGAGAGCACGATGGTGGGCTCGATGAAGTAGCCCTTCGAGTCGTCGTGGCCGCCGCCGCAGAGGATCTCCAGGTCGGCGCTGCTCTTGGCGTAGTCGATGTAGCCGGTGATGGTGCTGAAGGCGTTGCGGTCGATCACCGCGCCCATGAAGGTGTTGAAGTCGCAGACGTCGCCCATCTTGATGGTGGCCACCTCGTCGAGCATCTTCTCACGGACCCCGGGCCAGAGCGAGTCGGGGACGTAGGCCCGGCTGGCGGCCGAGCACTTTTGCCCCTGGTACTCGAAGGCCCCGCGCACCAGGGCGGCCACCAGGGCGTCGGGGTCGCAGCTCGCGTGGGCGAAGATGAAGTCCTTGCCGCCCGTCTCGCCGACGATCCGCGGGTAGCAGACGTACTTGCGGATATCGGAGCCCACCTCGAGGTAGATGGTCGAGAAGACGCGGGTGCTGCCGGTGAAGTGGATGCCGCCGAGGTTGATGTTGCCCAGCGCGGCCGGGCCGATGATCGGCCCGGAGCCGGGTACCATGTTGATGACCCCCGGCGGCAGCCCGGCCTCTTCGAGGATCTTCATGATGTAGTACGCCGGCAGCATCGCGGCCGAGGCCGGTTTCCAGACCACGGTGTTGCCCATCAGGGCCGGGGCCGTGGGCAGGTTGCCGGCGATCGAGGCGAAGTTGAACGGGGTGATGGCCATCACGAAGCCGTCGAGCGGCCGGTGCTCCATGTAGTTCATTACCCCCTTGGTCGAGAGGGGCTGGTCGCCGTAAACCTCCTCCATGAAGTGGGTGTTGAAGCGCCAGAAGTCGATCAGCTCGCAGGCCGAGTCGATCTCGGCCTGGTGGGGGGTCTTGCTCACGTTGAGCATGGTGGCCGCGTTGAGCGTCTGGCGGTACTTGCCGGCCAGAAGCTCGGCGGCCTTGAGGAACACGATCGCCCGGGCGTCCCAGGGCATGCGGCTCCACTCGGGCTTGGCCGCCTCGGCCGCGTCGATTGCCCGCTCCACGTACAGGGCGTTGCCCGCGTGGTAGCGCCCCAGCACGTGGGAGTGGTCGTGCGGGCAGACCATGTCCGCGAGCGTTCCGTTGCGGACCTCTTTCCCGCCGATGATCATCGGCACCTCGACCTGTTGGCCGAGCATCTCGGCGAGCTTGGCCTTGATCGCCGCCCGTTCCGGGCTTCCCGGGGCGTAGTTCAGCACCGGCTCATTGGCCGGCTGCGGGACGTGGAAAATGCCGTTGAACATCAGTCTCTCCCTGGTCTACATGGTCTGGCGACACGCGAATCCCCCATTGTGGTCACGGGATCGCTGCGGGTCAAGCGGCTATGCCTGCCGGCGCCCCAGCAGTGCCCGAATCCGCTCCGGCGAGAGCTCCGCGAGCGACTCGACCACCAGATCGGCGGCGGCGAGCGATTTCCGGGTCCGGCCGGTGCTCAGCAAGGCGACGGCGGCCATGCCCGCCGCGTGGGCGGCCCGTACCCCCGCGGGGGCATCCTCGACCACGGTGCACCGGGCCGGGGAGACGCCCAGCCGCTCGGCCGCGATGAGGAACACCTGGGGGTCGGGCTTGCCCCGGGTGACATCCATCCCGTCCACCGTGGCCGAGAAGAGCGACCCCCCCGGCAGCTTCTCGACCACCAGGGCGACGTTCTCGGGCGGTCCGGATGAGCCCACCGCCAGCTTGAACCCGGCCCCGTGCAGCCGCGCGAGCAGTTCGTGGACCCCGGGCATCGGCGGGAAATCCTCGGCGAGGATCTCGCGGAAGACCGCCTCCTTTCGGTCGTCCAGGGCCGCGATCTCCTCGTCGCTCAGCGGCTGGGTAACGGGGGGACTGTCCCGATTTTCGCGCAGCGAAAATGGGACTGTCCCCTTTCGGCCAACGTGGGCTCTGTCCCGATTTTCGCGCAGCGAAAATGGGACTGTCCCCTTCCGACGGCCCTTCGCCCCCCAACACTGCGCGATGATCTCCCGGCTGGTCTGGCCGAACGTGCGGGCGAACTCCTCCTCGCTGAAAGGAAAGCCCTCGGCCTCGGCCACCGCCATCCAGCTCCGGTAGTGCGCGTGGTACGTGTCGACCAGCACGCCGTCCATGTCGAAGATGACCGCGTCGTTGTTGTTCATGGTTCGCATTCACGGCGGGCAAGCCCGTCCGAAACGAGTATTCACGGCGGGCAAGCCCGCCCGCTAAACGGGAAAGCGTCAGTAATCCCGAAACGGTCCCCGCGGCTCGGCCTCGGCCATCTGCTTCTTCCACGCGGCGAAGCGGTCCTTCATCATCGCGAGGACCTCCGGCTTCTCGGACAAGAGGTTGTGCTGCTCGCCGACGTCCTCACTCAAGTCGAACAGGCCCCTGCCGCGCTGGGAGTCGACCCACTTCCAGTTTCCGACGCGCGCGGCCCGGTCGGTGCGGCGCTGCCAGAACATCTCGCGGCGCAGGGACTTTGCCTTGCCTTCGAGCACGGGCATCATGTCGAACCCGTCGAGGACCACGCCTGCGGGCGGCTGCACGCCGGCCAGCTTCAGAACCGTGGGGAAGACCTCCAGCGACGTGAGGAACTCGGTACACACGGACCCCGGCGGGATGCGCCCGGGCAGCCGCACGATGCACGGCACGCGCAGCCCCCCCTCGAACATTTGGGCCTTGCCACCCCGCAGCGGTCCGTTGTCGGCCAGCCCGCTGCCGCCGTTGTCCGAGAAGAAGATGACCAGCGTGCGTTCGGCCAGATCGAGCTCGTCCAACAGATCGAGCATCTCGCCGATGGCCGCGTCCATGCAGGTGACCGCCGCGCGGTAGCCCGCTTGACGCTGCTTCCGCCGGTCCGCGTCGTCCGGCACCGGATACATCGCCAGGTACTCCTCGGGCGCCTGGACCGAGCCGCGGATGGCCGGATCGAGGTTCGACGCCCCGTGCGGGGCGTTGAACGGCACGTACAGGAAGAACGGCCGCTGCCGGTTTTCTTTCAGGAAGCGCACGGCCTCCCGCTGGAAAAGGTACGTGCAATAGCTGCCCTTGTCCTCTTCGGTCGGCCGGTTGTCGCGGAACATCGAGGGCACGCCGTATCGCTCGTGGGTGAAGTAGTCGATGCCGGTGTTCGCAAAGCCGTAGAACTCGTCGAACCCCCGCTGAAGCGGAAGGTAGCGCCGGTGGACGCCCAGGTCCCATTTGCCGAAGATGCCGCTAGTGTATCCACCCGGCTTAAGCGCCGCGGGCAGCAGCACCTCGCGCGTGTCCATGCCGCCGATCCGCTCGAAGGTCACTGCGTATTCGGCCGCCGTGTACTTCTTGCCGTAGTCGGGCGCCTCGTTGCGGATCATGTCGTAGATGCCGTTGCGTTGCGGGTAACGGCCCGTGAGCAGGCTTCCCCGCGAGGGCGTGCACGCCGGCCACGAGACGTAGAAGTCCGTCAGTCGCACGCCGCCTGCCGCCAAACGGTCGAGGTGCGGCGTCTTGATTTCCGCGTTGCCGTAGCAACCCAGGTCGTGGTAGCCCTGATCGTCCGAGACGATCAACAAGACGTTGGGACGCTCCGCGCCGACGCACGGCAGAGGCACGGCGAGGAACATCGCGATTGCGGCAAAGGGTCTTCGCATCGGTTGGTCCTCCGGTTGGCTTGCAGGGGCTATCCGAAGTGTTGGAGTACAGCCTTCAGGCTGCCAGGGCAAGGACCCGCCCGAGGCAGGCTGAAGCCCGGACTCCAACTACCGTTTCCTCCCCGCCAATATAGCCGGGCCGGAGCGGCGGGGGAACCGAAGCGCCGGCCTCGGGCGGGGGCCGGGTCTTGGCGGTTTTGACGGTCGTGCCGCCGCGGCGGCGGGCGGGCGCCCGGGCGCGAGCCGGCCGGCGCGGCGCCGCGTTGCCACCGGCCGTGTCCCGACGTAGGTTTTAGAGTTGGGTCGGTTTCGCGGCACGCTGCCGTGGCCGATCCGCGTCGGTCCGAACTCTCCCTCGGCAAACCCGACCGTGCCATGAAATCCCCGTTCAAGAAGCTGCTGCGCCTGATCTCCGACGAAGCCGGTCCCACCGCGGTGGAATACGCGGCGATGATCATGCTGGTGATCCTGGTCTGCTTGACGGGGATCACGGCCATCGGCCAGTTGACCGCCACGCGGTTCGAGCAGTCGAAGACGTCGGTCCAGGACGTGATCGACGCACGGCCGTAGGTGCTGCCGTCGATCCGAAGGCGGCATTCTCGCTTTGGCGCGCAGAAGCGTCGTTTCGCATCATGGAAACGACGGCGGTCTGCCATCCGGCCACTGGTTGCCTCGCCGGCCCCTGTTGACTTCCGGCGCGTGCGCAGCTATCCAAGCACCCGGGCCTGCCCGTATGTCGTAGGCGCAAGCGGCTCGCCTGCGGACGTTTGTTTGTGGGACAGGTGAGCCGCCTATCCGTGCGCGAGAGGGAGGAGAACCATGGACTCTCAGTTGGCTGGGCGGCAGAGACGTTGGCACGTTACGACGCCGCGGAGGGCCCTCCTCTGGGCCGCAGGTACGGCGGCGGTCCTTTTCTGCATGGCGACGGCGCCGTCGAGGGCCCCGGCCGAGGATTGGCCGACGTATCGGCACGACGTGGCCCGCAGCGGCATTTCCGCCGAGGCGCTGCGGCCGCCGCTGGCGCCCGTCTGGGAGTTCCACGCCCGCCACGCTCCGCAGCCGGCCTGGGGCGACCCCAAGCCGGAGCCGGTCGAGAAGATCCTCGAGCTGCGGCGGATCCACTTCGACGACGTATTCCAGCCGGTGGCCGCGGGCGGGGCCGTGCTGTTCGGCTCCTCGGCCGATGGCAAGGTGGCGTGTCTCGACGCGGCCACGGGGAAGGTCCGCTGGACGCAGCCGACCGGCGGCCCGGTGCGGCTGGCCCCCGCGGTGGCCGGCGGCCGGGTGTACGTCGGCTCGGACGACGGCCATGCCTATTGCTTCGCCGCGCAGGACGGCAAGGAACTATGGCGGTTCCGCGCCGCTCCGGAGGACCGCCGCGTGCTGGGCCACGGGCGCATGATCTCGCCTTGGCCGCTGCGCAGCGGCGTGCTGGTCGAGGGCCCGGCGGCCTACGTCACGGCGGGTGTCTTTCCGGCCGAAGGGGTCTTCGTTTACGCCCTGGACGCGGAGACGGGCCGCGAGCTGTGGCGCAACGACGCCTGTGGCGAGGAACCCCGGAGCCGCATCTCGCCGCAGGGCTATCTGCTGGCCTCCGACTCGACCCTCTACGTGCCCATGGGCCGCACGTCGCCCGCCGCGTTCGCGCGGAGCGACGGGCGCCTGCTGCACGAGGCGTTCTTCGGCAAGAACGTGGGCGGAACCTACGCCCTGTTGGCCGGCGGCGACGTCTACACGGGCACGGAGGAGATGGCGGGGTACCGTGCCGACGCGCGCGACCGGTTCGCCGCCTTTCCCGGCAGAAAGATGGTGGTGACCGCCGACAGCGCGTACCTGGCCACCGGCACGGAGCTGTTGGCCATGGACCGCGCTGAAGGGAAGACCCCTTCCAAGACGCCGCGCTGGAAGACCGAGAGCCGATGCGCGTTCGAGCTGATCCTGGCCGGCGGCGTGTTGTTCGCAGGCGGCGACGGTCGGGTGGAGGCCGTCGATGCCGCCTCCGGCGAGAAGCTGTGGACCGGCAGCGTCGAGGGCGCGGCCAAGGGTCTTGCCGTGGCCAACGGCCGGCTGTTCGTGAGCACCGATCGGGGAATCATCTACTGCTTCACGCCCGGCGCGTCCGACACGTCCGGCGGGCCGGCCGTGGTGACCAAGCGGGCTGTGCCGGACCCGCCCGCCGATTCGCCGAATGCGAAGGGCTTCCGGCAGGCCGCCCGCGACATTCTCGAACAGACGGGGATCCGGCGGGGGTACTGCCTGGTGCTCGGCGTGGAGACCGGGGAGATGATTTGCGAGCTGGCCAAAGGGTCGGAGCTGCACGTTTACGGCGTCGCGAATAGCGCCGAGATCGCCGCCGGGGCACGCCGCCGGCTCGAAGCGGCCGGGGTCCGGGGCGTCCGGGCTTCGGTCGAATTATGGCCCGCGAATGAGCACGGCTCGTTCGACAAGCTGCCGTATCCCGACTACTGCGCCAACCTGGTCGTCTCCGAGACGGCCACGCTGTACGGCGGCTATCCCGTGGCCTCGAACGAAATCGGGCGCGTGCTCAAGCCGATGGGCGGCGTCGCCGTGCTCGCGCCGTCTCCGGTCGACCGCAAGCCGGACGGGTCCAAGCGTTCCCTTGCCGATCGCGTCGGGCTCAGCGATGAGGAGGTCAGCGGGCTGGACGCCGGCGGGACCTGGCACTACGTGCGACGAGGGGCGCTGCCCGGCGCCGGGACCTGGACCCACCTCTACGCCAACCCGGGCAACACGGCCTGTGGCGACGACCAACGGGTGCGGGCGCCGCTCGAGGTCCTCTGGTTCGGGCGGCCCGGGCCGGCGAAGATGTTCAACCGCCACGCCCGGGCGGCCGGCCCGCTCTCGATCGACGGCCGGATGTTCGTCCAGGGCGAGAACGTGGTGATCGCCTACGACGCCTACAACGGGCTGGAGCTTTGGCGCCGCGAAATCCCCGGGGCCGCGCGCCTGGTGGTCAGCCACGACAGCGGGAACCTGGCGCTCAATCACGAGGGGCTCTTCGTGGCCGTGGGCGCCGAGTGCCTGCGTCTCGATCCGGCCACGGGCAAGACGCTCAATACGTACAAGATGCCCGCCGCCGGGGGCGAAGAGCCCAGGCGCTGGGGTTACGTGGCTTGCGCGGGCGGCCTGGTTTACGGCAGCTCGTCGGCCCAGCGGTTTGCCAGCGACGTGGTGTTCGCGGTGGACGCGAAGAGCGGAGAGCAGCGGTGGGCTTACCAGGGCCGCCACGTGCCGCACAACTCGATCGCCGTTGCCGACGGAACGCTCTATCTGATCGACGCCCTGGACGAGCCGCAAGAGCGCGAGCAGGTCATCCAGCGGCGCCGTGCCGAGATCGAGAAGCTGCCCGAGCCCGAGCGGGCCGAGGCGCTTACGGCCCTTCAGAAGGCCGACGTGCGCCGCGTGGTGGCCCTGGACGCCGCCACCGGCGCGGTCCGCTGGCAGAAGGCCCTCGATTTGACCGGCTGCGGCGGCTACCACGCCGGCAGCCCGAACAGCAAGGCGTCGATCGCCCTGATGGCCCAAGACGGAGTGCTGGTGATCTTCGGCGCGTATCTCGACGGGCACTACTGGCAGCAGTTCTTTGCAGGGAAGTTCGGCTCGCGGCGGATCGTGGCGCTGGCCGCGGCGGACGGCGAGCCGCTCTGGTCGAAGCACCTGGGATTCCGCGTGCGCCCGTTGATCGTGGGCGACACGCTGCACGCCGAGCCCTGGGCGTTCGACCTGAAAACCGGCGAGCCGCGGATGCGCACCAACCCGATCACCGGGGCCGGGGAGCCCTGGCAATTCGCCCGGCCGGGGCATCACTGCGGGTGCGTGGCCGCCTCGCCGCAGTGCCTCTTCTTCCGCTCCTGGAACCTCGGCTATTACGACCTGGTGCGCGACCAGGGGACCATGCACTTCGGCGCCCAGCGCCCCGGGTGCTGGATCAACTTCATCCCGGCCGGCGGGCTGCTGCTGATGCCCGAGGCCAGCGCCGGCTGCATGTGCGCGTTTCCGAACATGTGTACCGTGGTCTTTCGGCCGAGCGAGCGGCAGAAGGCATGGGGGGTGTTCAGCGCCGAGGGTCCCGCCACGCCGGCAAAGCACTTGGCCCTGAACCTCGGGGCCCCGGGCGACCGCCGCGACGAGCAGGGCACACTCTGGCTCGGCTTCCCCCGGCCGGGCGGCTCGCTGGTGATGCCGCTTAGGGCCCACGTGTCGTTCGGCCCGGGCGGCCGCTTCGTGCGAGAAAACTCCGTCTACACGCCCGTCGTCGGCACCGAGCGGCCGTGGCTGTTCGGCTCCGCGGCCGACGGGGTGCGCAAGATCGAGTTGCCGCTCCGCGGTTCGGCAGACGGCGAAGCGCTCTATCTGGTGCGCCTGGTCTTTGCCGAGCCGGAAAACGACCGGCCGGGCCGGCGCGTGTTCGACGTGCGGATCCAAGGCAACCTCGCGGAAGAGGGGGTCGATCCGCTGGCCGCCGGCGGCGGGAAAGGCCGGGCCGCGGTCCGCGAGTTCCGCGACGTTCGGGTCGAGGACTCGCTCACGGTCGAATTCTTGGCTAAGTCCGACGCCTCGACCCCGGCCGGGCGGCCCATCCTCTACGCCATCGAGGCCGTCGAGCAGCAGGTGCTCACCCTGGGCTGCTCGGCCCCCTCGTTTACCACCAGCAGCATCATGGCGCCGGAGCCACAGCAGCTCGTGCTGGGAAACCGGCGCGAGGCCGCCTTCGAGGGGCGGCTCCAGCTATCGGCCCCCGCGGGCCTGCGCGTCTCACCACAAGAGGCCGAGATCAAGCTGCCCGTCGGCGGGCAAACGTCGCTGCCGATCGAGGTCGGCGTGAGCGACGCTGAGTTGGCCGCTGGCCAATACCAGATCGAGCTGAGGCTGATCGACGCGGCGCGTAAAGTGGAGCTCGAGCGCTCGCTGCCGGTGGAGCACCTGGGCCGACGAGGACGCGTGGTGCTCCGCCCGAGCGCCGACACCTATACCCACCGCAAGGGCGGCGACCGCGACCAGAGCAAGTCGCCCGTGCTGCTCGTGGACGGCGGCAGCCGAACCATGGCCGACGCGGACCACTGCCTGGCGTTCGTGCAATTCAAGCTGGAGGTGCCGGGCAAGCCGGTGGCGGCCAAGCTGCGGCTGTTCAACGCGGGCAACCCCACGGGCGACGCGGGCCGGGTCTGCGCGGTCGAGGGGGCGTGGGACGGGGGCCCCCTCACCTACGCCACGCGGCCGAAGTTGGGCAAGGCCGTGGCCGAACTCGGGCCCTTGAGCGAGCGCCAAACGGTCGAGCGCCCGCTCGATCTCGACCTGGCCGGGCTCGAAGTGCTCAACCTGGCGCTGGACCCGACGAGCTGCGACGGCGTGGACTTCTTCTCCAGCGAAGGGGAGCGGCCGCCGGAGCTGATCGTCGATTATGAGCAATGAGCCGCCGGTCTCCACGTGAAGACAACAAGAAGCCCGCCCCACGTTGGGGCTTGCCCAGGTGGGACGGGCGCGTTTCACGTCGGCTTGGCCGGGCGTCGGCCTACTCGAAGGGATCGACCGGATCGACCTTCGGGGCACCCTCTTCGGCAGGGTCTTTGGCTCCTTCCGGCGCGTCGGCGTCACCGGCCGGGGCCGGCTCGGTCCCAGGGGCGTCGACCGCGGGCGGCTCGATCGGCAACGTCTCAACCGGCTGCTTCTTGACGTCAAATGGGTCCGCATCCGGATCGGCAGGCGGCGTCTCGTCCCCCCCGGCCGCAGGGGGTGGCGCGATCGGCTCTTCGGGTGTCTCACCGGCTTCGGGCGTCTCACCGGCTTCGGGTGTCTCGCCGGCTTCGGGCGTCTCACCGGCTTCGGGCGTCTCGCCGCCGGCCTTCGGCGTCTCGCCGCCGGGTTTCTTCGTTTCGCCCTGGCAACCGAGCACGAAGAGGCCCACGGCCAGCAACATCGTCAGCAGTCCAAGCTTCTTCATTCGCACGACTCCTTAAGTTGAGGGGGGTTGGTAGTCGGGGCAATCCCGGCTAGGTGGGTAAGCGAGTTTCATGACCCGCTACGGGCTCATTCCCTTTGATCCACGGGCGGGCCGGTCTATTCCGTCTTCTGCGCGTCTTTCCCGACGAATCGGCCCCGGCCGCCTTCGCGGCATTCTACGGCGGCGGGCCGGGATGCACAACCGGCCGCACGCCGGGCCGGCTGCCGGCGAAGTGACCGCGCAGTCGCCTGAAGCACGACGGCCTCCCGAGGCCGTCGCCGTCCCGTCGACGCGCGCAACGGCCTTTCCGGCGCCGACGGCCTTGGAAGGCCGTCGTATAGAGCGTTTCGCCGAATGGGCGCGGTGCCAAGAAAAGGGCAACCGGCCGCTGGAGGGGTTTCCGACGGCCGGTTGTCGGTTGTCGCTGCCTGAGTTGCAGTCGGTTCTACTTGATCTTCGCCAGGTTCTCCTCGATGGCGGCGGGCGGCAGGGGGCCGAAGCCGTCCTTGACCACGACCTCCTGGCCCTCCTTCGAGAGGACGAACTTGATGAACTCGGCCACGAGCGGCGGCAGGGGCTCGTTGGGCTGCTTGTTGACGTAGATGTACAGGGCCCGGCCGAGCGGGTAGCTGCCGTCCAGCGCGTTCTCGAACGACGGCTCGGCCAGCGGCGTCTCGTGGTCCGGGGCAATCGGCAAGGCCCTCACGTCGGCCGTCTTGTAGCCGATGCCCGAGTAGCCGATGGCCGCCCGGTCCTTGGCCACGGCGTTGACCACCGCGGCGCTGCCCGGCATCTCCTGCACGGTCGACTTGTAGTCGCCCTTCAGCAGCGCGTGCTTCTTGAAGAAGGCGTACGTGCCGCTTACGGAGTTACGGCCGTAGAGCTTGATCTTGACGTCCGCCCAGTCCGCGTTCCCTTTCAGCCCGGCTTGGCCCCAGGTCTCGATGTTGCGGTAGCCGCTGTTACGGGTTTCCGAGAAAATGCAATCGACCTGCGGGATGGTGAGCCCCTTGACCGGGTTGTCCTTGTGGACGAACACGGCCACGCAGTCCAGAGCCACGGCGAGTTGGGTCGGCTGGTAGCCGAACTTCTTCTCGAAGGCGTCCAGTTCCTCGTCCTTCATGCCGCGGGACATGGGGCCGAGGTGCGCGGTCCCTTCCTCCAAAGCGGGAGGGGCGGTGCCCGAACCCTTGCCGTCGTACGAGGCCGTGACGTTGGGGTAGGTCTTCTTGAACCCCTCCATCCACAGCGTCATCATGTTCAGCAGCGTGTCGGACCCCACGCCGGCCAGGTTGCCCGAGATGCCGGGCACCGGCTCGTAGCTCTTCACTGCGGGATCGACCGTGGCCTGGGCCGAAGCCAAGCCGGCCGTGGCAGCAACCACCAACAGCGCCATGGTAGTCTTGAACATGCTTCTCATCTGGTTTGTTCTCCTTTCTTGCTTCAGCAAAGTGCCCGACGGGCTGCTTAGCCCGCCGCTTCCGATGACTCGTAACTAACAGCCAAACCGATCTCTCCGGGACACCTCCTTGCTGCTCGCCAAAACGGGGAGTGCCACCCGGAACCCGCCTGACTGCACGGCCTCCGGCCCAAATCTCCGTCTCATGGTAGCGCGGGGTTGTTAGGCCAATATAGTGGTCGTGTTAGAGTTCTGTTAGGACCGGAGAAGCCGCGGCAGAGGGGAATCGGAGCGAGCAAGCGTCGCATCAGCCGGGCGCCGGCAAGAAAAGAGCAACCGGCCGCCGGAGGGGTCTCCGGCGGCCGGTTGGTGCTTGTCGCTGCCGGAATCAGGGATTCCGGCGGTTGGTGCTACCCGAGCGGTCTCACGGGGTGAGGGCCTTCAGGTAGGAGGTCCCGACGATCGGCGGCAGGGGCGCGGCGTCGGTGGTCGCCTCGGCAGGAGCGGGGGCCTCCTCCGGGGCGGCGTCTTCCTCTTCGACCGGGCCGGCGTCGCCGCCGCAGCCGCCGCAGGCGGCCGGGCCGCAGCCGGGGTCGCAGCAGACGACCACGCACTTGTAGGCCGGCACCTCGCACTCGATGACCTTGCGGAGCAGCTTCTTCTTGGTGCGGACCTGGCCGCAGCTCGGCGGGAGCTCGGGCTTGCAAGGGGCGCAGGGATTGCAGGAGTTCAGTCCCAGGCCACCCAGCAGGCCGCCGCAACCATTGGCGCAGCCGACCTCGCAGCCGGGCTCACAGGCACCGCACTCGGCGCCGCAGGCCTCGCCGCAACCCAGCCCACAGCCCATGCCGCACGGATTGCACAGGCCCCGAGGCATCGGCGGGCAGAAGTCCTCGCACTGCACGCACCAGATCACCTTCTTGATCTTCTTGGTCGTACAGACGACCTGGCAGTACTTCTGGACGCAGGCCGGCTCGCAGGCAGCCGGACCGCAGTCCTGGGCCGGGCAGCACGCCTGGGGCTGCTCGCAGGCAGCCGGCGCACAGCAGTCCGCGGCCATTACCGCGGTGGCAGCCAGGAAGGTGACTGCCAGGGTTAACGCCATTGTCCTCATATTCGATTCTCCTTTGTTGGCGTGCCGTGGGGTGCACGCTGGATCGAGAGTCTAGTTACGGTGGAACGTCATATCGGTACGGTCGCCGACCTCCTAGAAGTCGACCTGCACGCGCGCGGCCAGGATGTCGGTCTCGCCGTTGGTGTCGCCGAGCGCATTGTTGCCGTCGTTCGGGCCTCGCCAGTCCGCCCACGAGTGGATGTAGTTGAACATCACCCGGGCGTTGGGGTTCAGGTACCAGTTCACGCCCAGCGTAACGTCGTTGAGCGAGCCGGCGCTCTGCACGGTGGCGGGGTCGATGTTGTCGCGGATCTCGACCCAGGACCAGCGGGCGGCCAGCTCCCAGGCACCCAAACCGCTCTGGATGCTGCCGTCGGCGGTCCGGACCACGAAGAAGTTGGTGAACGGCACCACGCGGCCGAACTTGGCGCGCTGGCGGCAGTAGGGCCGGTGCTCTCCCGTGAGGAAGTAGCTGCCCATGACGTAGGCCCCGTACAGATCGGAGTCGGCCTGGCCGGCCTCTCCCTTGGTGTCGCCCAGGAAGATTTCGCTCTGGATCGAGAACGGACCGTAGACCAACGCGCTCTCGAAGTTGAGCATCGTGTAGCGGTCGATCGTCAGCGCCCCAGTGTTCAAGACGCTGATCTCGCCGTCGGGTTCGACCCCGTCGGTGTTGACCACTCGGTGGATTTCCGGGTTGGCGCGGAAGGTGTGCGTGCCGCGGACGTCCACGAAGCTGTAACCACCACCCACGTGGAGCACGCCCCGGCCCTCGGCGGTGTACCAGGGGTTCCAGGTCACGCGGCTGGCCATGTCGATGCCCAACTCGTCGTCGAAGAGTTCCTTGTGCTCTTCGTTAATGTCGGGCAGGAAGGCACCGCCGGAAATGGTGAACTGCTCGTCGTCGGTGTAGTTGTAGGCGGCGATACCGAACTGGCGCCGGGGATGGAAGGCCAACACCGGCAGCGAACGCTCCATGAAGGTGATGAAGTTCTCGTGGGTTTGCTGCTCCAGGCTGGTCACTTCGTAGAAATGACCGGCGCGGACGTAGCCCAACCACGGGATCTCGTGGATGCCGACGTAGGCGTCCTTCAGCTCGACGAGGTCGTCGCGGAACTGAAAGCGGCTCCCCCGATCCCAATAGTCGTCACCCCCGGCGAAGTCGACTTCCAACTTGTAGTCGTACACCCCGTAGCCCTCGCCCGCCACGAACAGGCGCAGGCGCCGGGCCTCGAAGTAGTTCCGCAAGTCGCCCAAGACCGCGCCGCTGGCGTCGTCCTGGTGGGCCATGAAGGCCGTGTCGAGGTGTACCGCGCCGCCGACCCTGTGGCTCCACCCTTCGGCGGAGACGTCTTCCCACCCGTTCTCTTCTTCGTCGTCCTGTAAGGCCGACTCGAGGGCGGCCACCCGTGCCTCCAGCTCACTCGTGTAGCTGGTCGACACCAACCTGTTGGTTGCCGCAGCGCCAGGCTGGCTGGTCGCCATGGCATAGCCGGGATCCATAAGGATCGCGTCTTGGGCGCTAGCAAGCCCGCAAGCGCCGAAGACCACGGCGGCGGCCAGCGTACAGGCCAGCCAGTGAACAGTACGTCCGTGCATTGGTTTCCCCCCAATTTAGGAAAAAGGATTGGACACGTTTCCCTGATGTCCGGTTACGACCAACCGTCGGGGAAGGAGACACGAGTCCCCCCCGCGGTACTACGGTGCTCGCATCCACCGGGCCGGCGGGAATCGGCACTGCGAACCGATCCGGCTTGCCCGGTCTGACGCCATGCGTTAGCGCGCCCGTCCGGCTTTGCGCCGAGGGCACCCTACCAATCAATTTCGGGGTTGGCTCAGCCGGAATTGAGACCGAAGCACCCGTGCAGAGGCGACTTGCGCCGTTGCGGGCCGTACCGCCGACATAACCGCCAAGACCCGCACAATCGTTAAACTCAATGTTGCCCCAACCGGGCCCCGACGGCGCCGAAGTCCGCTCACCGGGTACTACGACTGGCGATTTTCCGAGGCGGGCCCCCTCCAAAGAGCCGTGCGCTTCTCGCGAGGCGTGTGATTCTGTACCGGTTGGGTAAGTTTTGCAGGCTAACGCGGGCAAAGTGCCCGACCCACCGCGCCCGGCTACGGGGGCCTCGGGTCGGCCCGCAGGGATTCTTGCGATTCTAATAAATGATCGGAAGAACCGGGGCGAAGTAGCTATAGAGGGTAAGGCGCGCCCCGCTTGTGCGCGCCGCGCTGCGGCAACCTGGGCGAGCCGGCGTGCTCTCGCGCTGACCACAAACCGTCCTTCCTCAACCCCAACAGGTATCGAAGTGCACGGACGCAATACCAAGTGGCTGTTTGGTGTCCTGGTCGCGGCAGGTGTGTGCGGGGCATCCGCCGTAACTTGGGCACAGCAGGTCCTTCCCGTGCAGTACCGAGGCGCCCCGTCCTATGCGCCGGCTTCCGTTCCCGTACACACTGCCGGTGCCCCGGCATACCCGCACCTCGCCGCCAACCCCGCCGTGCGGCTTGCGGCCAAACCGGCCGCGGCGGCGCCGGTGGCGGAGGTCGCTGCCACGCGCGTCTTCGCCGATCCCGGTGTTGACGAGACCGACCTTGCCGCGCAGGTGGCCGAGCTGCGGGCGGAAGTGCAGAAGATGAAGGACGCCCAGGCAAAGGCCGAGGAGAAGGACCCCTCGAAGCCGTCGGTCACGTTCGGCGGCCGGATCATGGCCGACGCGGCCACCTTCACGCAGAACGGCGCCAGCCTGGCCCAGGCCGGCAATTTCAACAACGGCATGGAAATACGCCGCACCCGCGTGTATCTGAAGGGCGAGGCGTTTTACGTCGTGGACTACAAGCTCCAGTTCGAGCTCGCCTCGCGCACGTCGATCCCCGACTTCCCGGGCGTCGGGCAGAGCTTCGGCGTCGGGCAGGTCGGCTTCAAGGACGTTTACATCACGATCAAGGAGCTGCCCTATCTGCGCAACGTCCGGATCGGCCACTTCAAGACGCCGTTCGGACTGGAAAACCTCACCAGCCACCGATTCGCGACCTTCATGGAACGTGCGATGATCTCGGAAGGCGAGATCGAAGGCCGGCGAATGGGCATCATGGCCTTCGACCACAGCGAATCCGAAAGGTCCACTTGGGCCGTGGCGCTCGTGGCCAGCCAGATCCCCGAGAACCCGCCGATCTTCAAGAACGACAACGGCGGGCTGGCAGGGATTGCCCGCTATTCTTTCCTGCCGTGGTACGACGAGGCCGTCGAGGGACGCGGCCTGCTCCACCTGGCCGTTTCCGGCTCCTATGCCGACATCGCCAAAGGAAACGCGGTTCGGTTCGACGAGCGCCCCGAGTCGCACCTGGCCAGCCTGATCATCGACACCGGGGAATTGCTCGATGTGGAGGCGATCACGGCCATGGGTACGGAGCTGGCCCTGGTCTACGGACCGTTTTCCGCCCAGAGCGAGTTCGTTTCGTTCTGGGTCGATCGGATGGAACACGCTTCCCCGAACTTCCAAGGCGCCTACTTCTACCTGAGCTACTTTCTCACCGGCGAGAACCGTCAATACAAACGCTCCAGCGGCACCTTCGATCGCATTCATCCGTTCGAGAACTTCTTCCGGGTCCGCACCGGCGACGGTACCATCCAGATGGGCAAAGGCGCCTGGGAAGTCGGCTACCGCTATTCCTATTTCGACCTGAACAGCGCCGGGGTGAACGGCGGCTGGGCGGGCAACCATACCTTCGGCGTGAACTGGTATCTCAATCCCCATTGCAGGATGATGTGGAACTACGTCCACTCCGAAGCCCGCGATCACCCCGATGCCCCCGGCACTGGCCAGGCCGACATCTTCCAGATGCGGTGCCAATTCGATTTCTGAATTTCACAGATGATCCGGCGGCCCTGCCGGTGGAGGCAGATTGGCCGGAGCGGCCCGAGGGTGCTGCGTCCGGATGCCCCCCCGTTCGCAGGGGTCGCGTTGCGAGCAGCATTCCCCACGTTCCGGCCGCTGGTGCCTCCCGCCGCCGGTTGCCGTTTCGTTTTGTCTCGTCACCCCCTACAATGGCCCCCAACGAACCTGGGGACAGGCGCCCGGCGGCTGGCCCGGAGGTCGCTGTCGGGAACTGCTGCCGGGGTCCGAACCGAGTACCACACGAAAGAAGGACGTTGTGCCATGGCCGAGGAGAACGTTGCGCCGCAAGCAAATGAAGGGGAGGTCCAACGCGGCTCGCGGTGGAGCGAGCTCTACAAGACCGAGGACTACTGGGCGATCTGGCTGGGGCTGGCGATCATTGCGGCCGGGCTGCTCGTTTTCCTGCCGCGCCCGCCCGATGGCATGAACCAGACGATCGAGCAGTCCAACGCCACCATGGCCAAGGAAGCCGAAGCGGCCCCGTTTCGGACCGTGGCCTGGCACGAGGCCAACGACGCCAAAGGGAATCTCAAGGCCACCGGCAGCGACGTGGCCAAGACGATCGCAGCCTACACCGGCAAACCCCACGGTTGGAGGACGAACCCGGCCGAGGCGTTCGTGGTCAGCCAGGCACTCGCCGACCAGAAGAAGGCCGGCGCGCAGGAGAAGTACAACACGGCGAAGGAGAAGGCCGACCGGTTGAAGGCCGAGGCCCAAGCCGCGACGGACGAAGCCCGGGCGGCCGGCTTTGAAGATAAGGCATTGAACGAGAAAGCCGATGCGGCCATCGAGGAATGGCGTCTCGCGCACCGCGCCGCCTCGGCCGCCTCCAAGAAGCTTAAAGCGGCCAAACCGGTCAACCAAGTCGGCTACCTCGTTGCGCTGGGCGCCGCCTTCATGGTGCTCTTCGGTTTCGGCCTCCATTTCATGGGCAAGCCGGTCGGCAAGTTTGCCTTGGGTTTCGCCTTTGTCTTCCTCGTGGCGGTCCTGGCGCAGCTCTTCGCCGCCCAGGCGAACATCAAGGACGCCGGCCTCGGCTACGCCGCCTGGGCAATTCTCTTCGGATTGCTGATCAGTAACACGATCGGCACGCCCGGCTGGGTCAAACCCGCCGTGCTCACCGAGTACTACATCAAGACGGGCCTCGTCCTGTTGGGAGCCGAAATCCTGTTCGGCAAGATCGTGACCATCGGCATCCCGGGCATCTTCGTGGCCTGGGTGGTGACGCCGATCGTGCTGGTGACGACCTATCTCTTCGGCCAGAAAGTGCTGAAGATCTCGTCCAAGACCCTCAACATCACCATCTCGTCCGATATGTCGGTCTGCGGCGTGTCGGCGGCGATTGCCACCGCGGCGGCCTGCCGAGCCAAAAAGGAGGAACTCACGCTGGCCGTCGGCCTCTCGCTGGTGTTCACCTCGATCATGATGGTGCTGATGCCGGCGTTCATCCGGGCCGTCGGAATGCCGCAAATTCTCGGCGGCGCCTGGATGGGCGGCACCATCGACGCCACCGGCGCCGTGGCCGCCGCGGGCGAGTTCCTCGGCGAACGGGCACTCTACGTCGCCGCCACCATCAAGATGATCCAGAACGTCCTGATCGGCGTCATCGCCTTCTTCGTGGCCGTCTATTGGTGCTACAAGGTCGATCGCGAAGCAGGGCGCCAGGTCGGCGCCATGGAAATCTGGTACCGGTTCCCTAAGTTCGTCCTGGGGTTCATCGGCGTGTCGATCGCTTTTTCCGTCGTCTACGCCATGATGGGCCCCGACGTGGGAAACACCATGATCGACCACGGCGTGATCCGGGGACTGACCAAGTCGCTCCGCGGCTGGTTCTTCTGCCTGGCCTTCACGAGCATCGGTCTGGCGACCAACTTCCGCGAGCTGAAACACCACTTCACGGGAGGCAAGCCGCTAATCCTCTACGTCTGCGGACAGACCTTCAACCTCTGCCTCACGCTGCTGATGGCCTACTTGATGTTCTACGTCGTGTTCACGCAGATCACGGCGAACATTTGAGACGGAGACCACCAGCGAAGCGCGACAACGCTGGTTAGAAATGCAACGCCCTCCCGCACACCAACGGACCCCTGATTTCACCCCCGGACAGCCGGCCGCCGGCCTGTCGGGGACGGCGGGCCGTTGGGCGCGGTTCCTGGCCGGGCTGCTCGTCATCCTGCTGTTCGCCTTCGGCGTCATTCCCGGCTTGCAGCGGCTCGGCCCGGTCCGCGAGGTGCGTGAAGCGATTCGCAGCACGGGGATCGACGCCAGCGCTCTGATCTACACCGAAAGCGACGTGTCCTTCGAAGCCGAGGCATCGCTGCGCGACGCGCTCCGATTCCCGCCCAGGGACGACAGGGGGGGAGATGGGCCGTCGAACGAGGGGGGCTAGCGCCGAGGTTTGTCCCGTCGCGGCTCGCGAGGTGCGGAGGTCCAAGCGTTCGCCGCGTCCTCCGCCGTACGGCCGAATCCCGGCTCTTTCCCCCTCGTTCCACTACGTAAACTCCGCGCCTAATGTAACGAATCGTAATGCTACCGGACCATTGACATTAGCGGAACTAATGATACCATTAAGTCTGGGAGGTTCACAGTCACACCGAGCCTCCCGGCAGACCCTCAACCCCTTGTCTTCGACGCGCCGCCTCGGTGTCAACCCCACGGGAATGGAACCACGATGAGACACTACCCGGAACCCCGCACCGAGGGTCTCTACGACCCGCAGTGGGAGCACGACGCCTGCGGCATCGGGGCGATCGTGAACATCTCCGGGCGGCGCGACCACACCGTGGTCGAGCAGGGCAAGGAGGTGCTGCTGAACCTGATGCACCGGGGGGCGGCGGGGGCCGACGGAGTGACCGGCGACGGCGCCGGGATGCTCATGCAAGTCCCGCACGCCTTCTTCGTAGACGAGGCCGGCCGCCTGGGCGTCGACCTGCCCGGCGAGCGGCAATACGGCGTGGCCATGCTCTTCCTGCCGCGCGACGGGGAGCTGCGGCGCCGCTGCCTAGAGATCCTCGAGGAGGAGGTTGTCGACGGGGGCCTCAAACCCCTGGGCGTGCGCGAGGTGCCCACCGACAACGCTTGCCTCGGCCCGATCGCGCGAAGCGCCGAGCCGCTGGTCCGCCAGTTGTTCATGAGCGGCGAGGGGCTCGATGACGAGGCGCTCGAGCGGCGCCTGTTCACGATCCGCAAGCGGGCCGAGCACCGTGTGCGCAACCGTTTCGGCAACGAGGCCGAGGACTTCTACGTCCCCTCGATGTCCTGCCGCACGCTGGTCTACAAGGGGATGTTCCTCGCCCCGCAACTGCCGGCCTACTACCCCGACCTCTCGGACGAGCGCATCGCCACCGCGCTGGTGATCGTCCACCAGCGTTACAGCACGAACACCTTCCCGAGCTGGAAGCTGGCCCAGCCGTTTCGGATGATCGCGCACAACGGCGAGATCAACACGCTGCGGGGGAACATGAACCGGCTCATGGGCTACGAGAAGACGATGCGGTGCCCCGAGCTGGGCGAGGACCTCTCGGACCTGTTCCCGATCCTCGAGCAGGGCGGCAGCGACTCGGCATGCTTCGACAACACGATGGAGCTGTTGGTCCGCGCCGGGCGCTCGGCCCCCCACGCCCTGATGATGATGATTCCCGAGGCGTTCGGCGATCGCTACCACATCAGCACTGACAAGCGGGCGTTCTACGAGTACCACGCGGCCATCATGGAGCCCTGGGACGGCCCGGCCGCCGTGGTGTTCACTGACGGGGACGTGGTCGGCGGCACGCTGGACCGCAACGGCCTGCGCCCCTGCCGCTACGTGGTCACGACCGACGACAAGGTGGTCCTGGCCAGCGAAGTGGGCGCGATCGAATACCCGCCCGAGAAGATCCGCCAGAAGGGCCGTCTTCAGCCGGGCCGGATGTTCCTGGTCGACACGCGCCAGGGCCGGATCGTGGTCGATAACGAAGTGAAGGGCAAGATCGCCCGGCGCAAACCCTACCGCCGCTGGCTGGAGGAGAACCGCATCGAGCTGCGCGGGCTGTTCCAGCCGGCCCGGCTGCCGGCCACGCACTCGGAGAGCCTCGGCCAGCGCCTCCGCGCGTTCGGCTACAGCCGCGAGGAATTGGAGCTGATCGTGGCCCCAATGGCCGCGACCGGCCAGGAGCCGATCGGCTCGATGGGGACCGACACGCCGCTGGCCGTGCTCTCCGACCGGACCAAGCTGCTGTTCGGCTACTTCAAGCAGCTCTTTGCCCAAGTGACCAATCCGCCCATCGACCCACTGCGCGAGGGGCTGGTGATGTCGCTTACGAGCTTCACGGGCAAGCAGCGCAACCTGCTCGACGAGACGCCCGAGCACTGCCGCCAGCTCAAGCTGCCCCACCCGATCCTGACTGCCGAGGACGTCCACCGGCTCCGCTCGGTCGCCCGCGACGACTTCCGGGTGGCGACGCTGCCGGCGCTGTTCGACGCTGACCAGAGCGACCCCGGCGGCGCCCTGCGCCGGGGGCTCGACGAGCTGCTGGCCGCGGCCGAGCGGGCCATCGCCGACGGAGCGTCGCTTTTGATCCTAAGCGACCGCGGCCTGTCGCCCGAGAATGCGCCGATCCCCAGTCTGCTGGCCACCGGGGCGCTGCACCACGGGCTGCTCGAGCGGCGTCTGCGGAGCGGGGCCGGGCTCGTGGTCGAGAGCGGCGAGCCCCGCGAGGTGATGCACTTCTGTCTGTTGTGCGGCTACGGGGCCAACGCGATCCATCCCTACCTGGCCTTCGAGGCGATCGACAAGCTCCGGCAGGAGGGGCACCTGCCGGCCGGCGTCGAGCCCGACCAGCTCTCCGACCATTACATCACGGCGGTGAAGAAGGGCATCCTCAAGACGATGTCGAAGATGGGTATCTCGACGCTGCGCAGCTACCACGCGGCCCAGCAGTTCGAGGCCGTTGGGCTGAAGCGCGAGGTGATCGACCGCTACTTCACCGGCACCGCCTCGCGCATCGAGGGCGTGGGGCTCGATGAGATCGCGCGCGAGGCCCTTTCGCGCCACGCCGACGCCTTCGCGCCCCGCGAACCGGGCCGGCTCGAGTTGGACTTCGAGGGAGAGTACCACTACCGGCTCGACGGCGAGCAGCACCTCTGGAACCCGGAGACGATCACGCTGCTGCAGCAGGCCGTGATCCGCAACGACGCGACGCTCTACGAGCAGTACGCCGAGCGGATCAACCGCCAGAGCCGCAAGCTCTGTACACTGCGGGGGCTCTTCGAGTTCGTCCCCGGCGAGCCGGTGCCGCTCGAGGAGGTCGAGCCCGTCTCGGAGATCGTCAAGCGGTTCTACACGGGCGCGATCTCGCACGGCTCGATCAGCAAGGAGGCCCACGAGACGCTGGCCGTGGCCATGAACCGCCTGGGGGCGATGTCGAACACGGGCGAAGGGGGCGAAGACCCTGCACGCTACGTTCCGATGCCGAGCGGCGACTCGGCCAACTGCGGCATCAAGCAGGTGGCCAGCGCGCGGTTCGGTGTGACCATGGAATACCTGGCCAACGCTCGAATGCTCCAGATCAAGATGGCCCAGGGGGCCAAGCCGGGCGAAGGGGGCCAGTTGCCCGGGCACAAGGTGACCGAGGAGATCGCCCGGCTCCGCCACTCGACGCCCGGCGTCTCGCTCATCTCGCCGCCGCCGCACCACGACATCTACTCGATCGAGGACCTGGCCCAGTTGATCTTCGACCTGAAGTGCAGCAACCCGCCCGATCCCGACGACGACGAGGGCCGCACCGGCGCCAAGGTCTCGGTGAAGCTGGTCGCCGAGGTGGGCGTGGGCACGGTCGCGGCCGGCGTGGCCAAGGGGCTCGCCGACGAGGTCCTCGTCAGCGGCCACGACGGCGGCACGGGCGCCAGCCCCCTAAGCTCGATCAAGCATGCCGGCATCCCCTGGGAGATCGGTCTGGCCGAGACGCAGCAGACCCTGGTGCAAAACGGCCTGCGCAACCGCATCCTCGTGCAGGCCGACGGCCAGATGAAGACCGGTCGCGACGTGGTGATCGGGGCCATGCTGGGGGCCGAGCGCTTCGGCTTCGGCACCTCGGCCCTGGTGTCGTTGGGGTGCATTTTGATGCGCAAGTGCCACCTGGGCACCTGCCCGGTGGGCATCGCCACGCAGAGAGAGGAGCTTCGCGCGAAGTTTGCCGGCAAGGCGGAGTTCGTGATCCGCTTCCTCACCTTCATCGCCGAAGAAGTCCGCCATATCATGGCCCGGCTCGGCTTCCGCACGTTCGACGAGATGGTCGGGCGCGTCGACCGGCTGGCCAGCCGCGAAGCGATCGAGCACTGGAAGGCCCGGGGGCTCGACTTCTCGCGGATCTTCAAGGTGCCCGACCGGCCGTATGGCGGAGAGCTGCGGCGGACCCGCCCCCAGCGCAACGCCTTGCGCGACCAGCTCGACTGGCGGATCCTGGCCGAGGCGGGCCGCTCGATCGAGACCCTCGAGCCGCTTGCGCTCGAAATGCCGATCCGCAACGTCGATCGCACCGTGGGCACCGTGCTGAGCAACAAGATCGTGCGGCGCCACGGGGCCGCCGGCCTGCCCGACGGAACGCTGCAAGTCACGTTCCACGGCTCCGCCGGCCAGAGCTTCGGGGCGTTCCTCTGTCCCGGCGTGACGCTGAAGCTCGTGGGCGACTCGAACGACTACCTGGGCAAGGGGCTCTCGGGCGGGCGGATCGTCGTCTCCACCCCGCCCAAGTCCCCCTTCGAGCCGCGCCATAACGTGATCGTGGGCAACACGCTCCTCTACGGGGCCACCGGCGGCGAGGTCTTCGTCAACGGACTGGCCGGCGAACGATTCGCCGTGCGCAACAGCGGCGCCACCGCCGTGGTCGAAGGCCTGGGCGACCATGGCTGCGAATACATGACCAGCGGCACCGTGGTGGTGCTCGGGCGCACCGGACGTAACTTCGCCGCGGGCATGAGCGGCGGCATCGCCTACGTGCTCGACGAGCACCAGCTCTTCGACACCCTCTGCAACCTCGACATGGTCGAGCTCGAATCGATCTGGCACGACGAGGACGAGCAACTGCTCTTCGACCTGATCGCCCGACACTGCGAGTGGACCAACAGCCGCCGGGCCCGGCAGATCCTCGACAACTGGCGGGAATGGTCCGGCAAGTTCGTCAAGGTGATGCCCATCGACTACCGCAAGGCGTTGGAGCGACTACAAGCCCGCGAGCCGGCCAAGGGGGAGGAGACGCCGTTTACCGAGGAGGTCTTCAGTGGGTAACCCGACCGGTTTTCTGGAGTTCACCCGCGCCCCGATCGGCCACAAGCCGGTCGAGCAGCGGATCAAGGACTGGCACGAGTTCGACTACCCGCTGGCCGAGCAAGTGCTCAACGAGCAGGCCGCGCGCTGCATGGACTGCGGCATCCCGTTTTGCCACGCCTCGGGCTGCCCGGTGCAGAACCGCATCCCGGAGTTCAACGAGCTGGTCTTCCGCGGGCGATGGCGCGAAGCGGCCGAGAACCTCCACTCGACCAACAACTTCCCCGAGCTGACCGGCCGGGTCTGCCCCGCGCCCTGCGAAGCGGCCTGCACGCTGGCCATCAACGACGACCCGGTCAACATCAAGCACATCGAGCACCAGATTGCCGAGCGGGCGTTTGCCGAGGGCTGGATCGAGCCGATCCGCCCCGCGGCCAAGACCGGGCGCCGCGTGGCCATCGTCGGCTCCGGTCCCGCCGGGCTGGCTGCCGCACAGCAGCTTGCCCGGGCGGGCCACGCCGCGGTCGTCTTCGAGAAGAGCGACCGCATCGGCGGGCTGTTGCGCTACGGCATCCCCGATTTCAAGCTCGAAAAACGAATCATCGACCGGCGCCTGGAACAGATGGTGGCCGAGGGCGTGAGCTTCGAGCCGGGCGTCAATGTGGGGCGCGACGTCTCGGGCTCCTACCTGCGCCGCTCGTTCGACGCCCTGGTCCTGGCCATGGGCGCCGAGCAGGCCCGGCCCCTGAACGTGCCCGGCGCCGAGCTGGACGGCGTCCACTTCGCCATGGACTTTTTGCCCCAGCAGAACCGGCGCGTGGCGGGCGACCCGCTGCCGGCCTCCGGCTCGGAAGCGATCTACGCCCACGACAAGCACGTGGTGGTGATCGGCGGGGGCGACACGGGCAGCGACTGCGTGGGCACCTCGATCCGCCAGGGGGCCAAGTCCGTCACCCAGCTCGAGATCCTCCCCCGCCCGCCCGAGGGCACCAACCCCAAGACCCCCTGGCCCGACTGGCCGGTGATCATGCGCACCTCTTCGAGCCACGAGGAGGGCTGCGCGCGCCGTTGGAGCGTTCTGACCAAGGAGCTGACCGGCACCGGCGGCCGCGTCACCCGGCTCCAGGGCTGCGAGGTCGACTGGGCCGAAACCCCCGACGGCCCGAAGATGTCCGAACGCCCCGGCACCGAGTTCACCCTGCCGGCCGACCTCGTGCTGTTGGCCATGGGCTTCGTCCACGTCGTCCACGAGGGCCTGGTGCGCGAGCTGAACCTCAAGCTCGACGGGCGCGGCAACGTGGCCGTCCACCACTGGATGACCAGCCAGCCCGGCATCTTCGCCGCCGGCGACACGGTGCGAGGCGCCTCGCTCGTGGTCCACGCCATCCACCACGGCCGCCAAGCCGCGGCGGCGGTCGACGCGTGGCTTGCCGAAGCCGTTTCTTAGCGCGGCCGGTCAGTCCGCGCGAGTCCGGGGTGTTGTGCTTCACCGGCAGACGATATACTGACGGGCGGATCGCGCTGCGGTTCTTGGCCGGATGACCGTCAACACCTCGCCTTGAGAAGAGGGGGTTCGGGTCATGGCCCTGAGAGACTGTCCGGAGTGTGGTCACCAGGTCAGTGACCGGGCCGAAACCTGCCCGTCTTGCGGCATCAAGTTGACGGACCAGCTCGCCAGATCGCAATACGAGGCTGAACTGGCTCGCATCGACCTCGAGTGGGAGCGGGAGCGTCAGGACTACATGGTCCAGATCCGCGGCAGACGGTTCCTCCCCGAGAAACGTGACACGCTGATTGGCACCGTGGTTGGTGTGGCGTTCTTGGTGGCAATCTGCGTGGGCGTGCCCATTTGGATTGTGCTCGACGAGGGTACGGAGTTACTGGGCGTAGCCGGCCCGTTCTTCGGCATTTGCCTACTGGTGGGCCTGGGGGGTCTCGTCTGCCTGCACTGCTACCTGTACTCCAAGGCATCGGCGTACGAAGATGCAGAAGCCGCCTATTGGCTGAGCAGGAAAGATGCCTTTTCGAGATACAAGACCGGAGCCCGGGCCCCGGGAGGTGCCCCAGGCGATCCGGCGACGGCCGAAGACGCGCCCGTGCTGGGCGGCTTTCCGTGTCCCGCCTGCGGCACTTCAAGGCAGAGCGATCTGGCCGACTGTGCCGAGTGCGGTTGGCGCCGTGCCCCACCGTAGGTTCGTGGAGGACCAGGCCCCGGAACGGGGTGTCCCTGCGTCGCTGTCCATGTTCGGCCTGCCTCACGAGTTGCGTCATGGCTGCAACGGTCTTCCAGCGTGTCGAAGAGCTGCTTCGGCGGCACAACGTCTCTTTCGACGTGCTGCGCCACGAGCCGGTCTACACCAGTGAAGAGGCGGCGGCGGTGCGGGGGACGGCGCTGGCGAGCGGGGCCAAGGCGCTGATCTGCAAGGGGGGCGAGGCGTTCGTGGTGTTCGTGATGCCGGCCGATCGGAAGCTCGACAGCCGGGCGGTGCGCCGCGGGCGCGGCTGGCGCAAGCTGCGGTTCGCCACGCGCGAGGAAGTGCTCGATCTGACGGGACTCACCCCCGGCGCGATCCCGCCGTTCGGCTCGCTGTTCGGGTTGCCCACCTTTTGCGACCGGGCGCTGGCGCAAAACGAGACGATCAACTTCAACGCGGGCGACCACGGCATCTCCGTGTCGATGCGCTCGGCCGACTACCTGGCGGTGGAACGGCCCGAACTGGGCGACTTCGCGGTGCCGCGGTAATGCGGGACTCTTTTCTCGATCAACGGAAGCGAAACGAGTACAGGTCCGCGTCCTTCAAGACGAAGCGGAGGCGGACCGGCTTGCCGGCCAGCCGGGCGACGTCGGGGCCCTGCTTCCAGGCGACCACCTGCTCGATCTCGTCGCCGGAGAGCTTGGTTGACTCGGCCAGGGTGAAGCCCGGCACCGGGTCGCCGCCGGCGTCCTGGATTTCGACCCGCAGCGAGCCCTCCCCGGACGTGGCGAAGTTGATCGAAAGCTCCTTGCCGTCGAACACGAGCGGCTTGGTCACCAGTTCGCCCCCGGCAGCCGGTGCCCGGACGGAGACGAACCCGTCGACGCGGTAGGTGAATCGCCGCAGGCGGCTGTCGGGCCCTTTGTAGTACGCTTCGGTCGCGTAGACGGACAGTTCCCGGTCGTTGCCCGGCAGGGTGACCATCCCCCAGCCCATGTAGTTGCTGCGGTTGCCGTCGCGGTCCTCGGGGGCGGTGACGGGGATCAGGGCCTCGGTCCAGCGGTGGAACGTCCGCCCGTCGCGGCTGGACATCAACGTCGGCTCGACCTGCGAGCCCCGCTCGGGATGGTACCGCGTGGGGAAACCGAGGAACAGGTGCGGGGCCCGGTCGTACGTGCGGATGGCGTTGGTGTAAAGGTGCTCCTTGGGCGCGCCGGGGTATTCGAGCCACACCGGGTCGGTCCATTGAAGAAAGTCGTCGGAGGTGCAGGTCATGATGTCCCGCTTGCCCTCGCGGAATCCGCGATGGAACTCGACGTACCGGCCCCGCACGCCGTCCCAGAACGCCAGGTTTTGCGAATCAAAGGCCCCCTTGGTGATCACCGGCCCCTCGCGCATCAGCGACCACCGCAGCCCGTCCGCCGAACGGAAGGCGTACAGCCCGGCCGGGTGGCCCGGCCTGCCGCGCCCCAGGGCCTTGTACTTCGCCTCGGCCGGGCAGTCGGGGCGGGAGTCCTTAAAGGGCGTGAAGTCGTGGCTCCCCACGCCGTCCCACACGATGTTGTTCTGCTTCGACCCGGCGAACTCGACCAGCCCCAGCTCCGGCTTGGTCCAGTGCACCCCGTCGCGGCTTTCGGCGTAGCACGCCACCTCGGGATGGCCCCGCTTCCGGGTCTTCTCGTCGAAGTGCGAGCCGCGGTAGTACATCCGCAACAGGTCGCCGTCGCGGAAGACCGTGTAGTACGCACACGTGTTGCCCTCCCACGGCTGGTCGGTCACCAGCACGACCTCCTGCGGCACGGGCTTGTGCAACCGCAGCTCGGCGTCGCCGTCGAGCTTGTCGATCAGGTAATCGTCGACGAACAGCTCCCGCCGCGAGCCGACGTCGATCGGCTCCGCTGCAAACAGCGGAGTCGCCGGACACAACGCCGTCAGCGAGCAGAAGATGGTCAGGATCAGCACGCTTCTCGTGAGTCGGTGTCGAGTAGGCATACTATGGCCTCCTTCTGTAGGGGGGATTGGGGTCAGAGCGCACTTAGTCATTAGCGGATTCCGCCTAATGACTAAGTGCGCTCTGACCCCTCAGTTTCTCAGTTTCGCTTACTTTCGTCGCGCTACTCGGCTGTGGTTCAATTGCCCGACACCCTCGGGTAGTATATCTGTCCCGCACGCCGCGGTACAACAACCCCGCCCAACCCGTGCTCTGATGCCCCGATGAGCGATTCGTCCCCGCCCCACCACGCGCAGCCGTCACCGTACGCCGCCGCCTGGGACCTCGACCCGGCCGTCGGTTTCCTCAACCACGGCTCGTTCGGGGCGTGTCCCCGCGAGGTGCTCGAACGCCAGGCCCGGCTCCGGCGCGAAATGGAGGCCGAGCCGGTCCGATTCATGACCCGCCGGCTCGAGCCGCTGCTGGACGAGTCGCGGGCGGTCCTGGCCGGGCTGCTCCGGGTGGAGGCGGGCGATTTGGTCTTCGTGCGCAACGCCACCGAGGCGGTGGGCAGCGTGCTCCGCTCGCTGACGCTCGCGCCGGGCGAGAAGCTGCTGGTGACCGACCACGCCTACAACGCCTGCCGCAACGCCGTCGAGTTCGTGGCCGATCGGAGCGGGGCCGAGCTGGTCGTGGCCCGGGTGCCCTTCCAGGGGGCCTCGGACGACGCGATCGTCGAGGCGGTGCTGGCGGCCGTCGAGCCGGGCACGCGCCTGGCCGTGCTCGACCACGTGACCAGCCCCACCGCGCTCGTGCTTCCCATCGAGCGGCTCGTGGCGCGGCTGGCCGAGCGGGGGGTCGATACCCTGGTCGACGGTGCCCACGCGCCGGGGATGCTCCCGCTCGACGTGGGGCGATTAGGCGCGGCCTATTACGCGGGCAACTGCCACAAGTGGCTCTGCGCGCCCAAGGGCGCCGGCTTCCTCCACGTGCGCCGTGACCGGCAGCAGGGCCTCCAGCCCGCCGTGATCAGCCACGGCTACAACACCCGGCGCCCCGACCGCCCGCCGCTGCACCTCGCCTTCGACTGGACCGGCACCAGCGACCCGACCGCCCGGCTCTGCGTGGGCCACGCGATCCGGTTCTTGGAGGGATTGATGGCCAACGCTCCGGCCGGCGACGGTCTGGCCGCCCTGATGCGCCGCAACCACGAACTGGCCGTCGCCGCGCGGCGTATCCTCGCCGACGCCCTGGGCACTCCGCCGCCCTGTCCCGACGACCTGCTCGGCGCCATGGCTGCGCTGCGTCTCCCGCCCAACATCGACCCGCCCCCCGCCGCCGAGCCCTGGCAGATCGACCCCCTCCAGGACCGGCTGCTAACGGACTTCAACATCGAGGTCCCCATCTACTGCTGGCCCGCCCCGCCGCAGCGCCTGCTGCGCATCTCGGCCCAGGCATACAACCACCTCGGGCAGTACGAGCGGTTGGCGGAGGTGCTCGGAGAAATGGGGTTAATGCCCAGTTAGTGATTAGCGGTGTCTGCCTACTGACAAAGTGCGATTCGAGCCCTCTTCCTTCAGTGTGAATCTCCTACGGAGCAGGGATGCTTCAAGGGTTGCGGCCCGGCATAATTGGCACTAGCCGGTCGTCTTCCGTTAGCCTGAACTCCCTTTTCACCGTCTTACCACCTTGTTCATACTCTTGAATATAACTCAAACTGAAAACGCTATCACGTGTCGAGCAGGATGAGTTCCTTTAGTTTCTTTCCTACTCGGCGGTTTCGTGAGCCTTGTTCCATGCTGTTGATGTTGTCGTCCCACAGTTTGCTGCG
>Ga0180438_10000805_pt1 | contig 57150 bp, 41 predicted proteins | sample SS_ome_12_FD_132455 | JGI IMG/M metagenome (GOLD analysis project Ga0180438, IMG submission 132455) | Hypersaline lake sediment archaeal communities from the Salton Sea, California, USA - SS_3_D_2 metaG | ecosystem: Environmental > Aquatic > Non-marine Saline and Alkaline > Hypersaline >... | reverse complement strand
CTCCCCGACCCTCCGACCTCGAGGTGGCAGCGGAGGCCGCTCGCCCTGTGCACGACTTCGGCCTTGTAGCCCGACGCCGAGACGTCCGACAAGGAGAGCTCGTAGTTGTCAGGCACGGGGCGATTGAAGTACCTGCCGCGAAGCTCCTCCAGGCCGAGGTAGCGATCCTCGATCGCCGAGGCCTGCTCTTCGGCCGCCTGCAGATCGTGGAGGATCGTCTTCATTTGCGTCTGAAACTGGGCCTTGAGCAGCGGGGGTACGTCGCCGTTTCCGCTTTCGGAGCCGCCGCAGCCGTGGAGGGCAGTGACGACGAGCAGGCCGGCCAGCGATGACAGGATGAGCTTCGGCATCGTCGCCTTCCGCTTCTTGTTCGAGGGTGAGAGAACGGCAGGGGATCGTCCCGATCTTGCCGCCTCGGGACCGGCAGGTCAAGGGCGGGAGGTGAGCTCTGCTTGCCCAAGCTAGGCGGGCCGCGTACGATTCCGCGCGAACCCGTCTTGGTCCCGTCTCCACGGCTGCTATGGTTCTAGACCTCGGCGCACTTGGCGCTCGACGAATCGGCCGCCTGCTCACCCTGGTGGTCATCGCTCTACTGGCGGCCCTGTTCCGTGCCTTGGGCCCGGTTGAGGGGTTGGCGACCAACACCATGCTGCTGGGCTTCCTGTTGCTGGCGGCGTTCGTCGCCGGCGAGCTGGCCCGGGAGCTGCGGCTGCCCAAGATCACCGGCTACCTGGTCATCGGCATACTCTTTGGCCCTCACGTTCTGCGGCTTCTACCGCAAGAGACCGTAGAGGGGTTCAGGCTGATCAACGGTGTCGCTCTGAGCGTGATCGCGTTGCAGGCGGGCGGTGAGTTGCGTCTCAGCCACGCCGGTGAGAGACTGGCCGGCATCTTGACGACCACGGTGCTGCAGATCGTCCTCGTCCTGGTGGGCGTGGCTGCTGTCGTGTTCTCGGCGCGAGGGCTCTTCCCTGCTCTCGACGGCCACGGATTCCGCGTCGTTCTTGCCGTCGCGCTCATCTTCGGGCTCGTCGCGGTAGCGAATTCGCCGGCCACGGTTATTGCCGTAATGACCGAGCTGCGCGCTCGCGGCCCGCTCGCCGATGCAGTGCTCGGCGTCAGCGTGCTCAAAGACGTTCTAATTCTGCTGCTGATCGCCGTCGTCATCCCGGCGGCGGTGGTACTCGTCGAGCCGGCGCGCGGTTTCGACTTCCGCCAGGTCGGTGAGCTCAGCCTGACGATCGCCCTGGCTCTGGCTTCCGGAGCACTCGTCGGCTGGCTGATCGGCCTCTATCTGGAGAAGGTCGCCGCCCAGCCCATCCTCTTCGTCCTCGCCGTGGCGTTTGCCATTGTGGAGCTGGCGGAAGTCCTCGGGCTGGAGTCCGAGTTCTACATCTTGATGAGCATGTCCGCCGGTTTCGTGGTCCAGAACTTCTCGATCCAGGGGCCGCGGTTCGTGCGGGCGCTCGAGGCCAATACCCTGCCCGTCTACGCCCTCTTCTTCTCGGTCGCCGGGGCCGATCTGAACCTCGAGGTCATCCCCGTCGTATGGAAGGCTGGGATAGTGATCATCGTTGCACGCGCTGCGCTGATGAGCATGAGCACGTACCTGGCTGCCGCAGCCGCGCGTGAGCTACCGGTTATCCGCCGGCACGCCTGGACGGGCTTCCTCGCCCAGGCCGGCGTTACGCTGACATTGGCGACGATCGTCCGCGAGCGATTCGCGGCCTGGGGCGGCGAGGAGGTGGCGGCGATCGTCATCGCAATGATCGCAGTCAATCAGTTGATCGGTCCGCCGCTCTTCCGTTTCTCGCTCTTGACGGCCGGAGAATCGAATCTGGACTCGGTAAGGTCGGCGACTCGATGACTTCTTCCTGTCTTCTGTTCGCGCTGTTGTTCGGCGTCCAGCCCGCGGCCGCCGACTCACAGGCGGTAGCCAACCCATTCGCCGGCTTCGAGACCCATCGACTCGCCAACGGTCTCAAGGTGTGGTACAAGCACCTGCCGAGCGACCCGGTGGTGTCGATCAGTCTCGCACTGCCGGTCGGGTCCGACCGGGATCCGCCGGGCAAAGAGCAGCTGGCGCATTTCACCGAGCACATGTTGTTCAGCGATCAGCCGGGGCGCAGCGAGGAAGATATCAGGCGTGCGATCGAGGAGCGGGGCGGCGTGTACAACGCGTCCGTCACACCGGACCGCACGTTCTACTACGTCCGGATCGGCGGTGAGAACGCCCTTTATGCACTGGAGTGGTTGCATCGAGTGCTGGCGCCGCACACGATGGATGCGGAGGTAGTCGAGCGGCAACGGGAGCCGGTGGCCCTCGAGGTCGGCGCCCGACCGCGACAGCTCTTCGATTGGCTCGCCGCCTACTACCTGAACCCGCCGGCCCTCAGGACACCCGGATTCTGGGAGCGGGAGTTCGGGCTCGAGACCTGGAGGTCCCGCGACTACTACCCGTTCAGGAGCCTCTACAGCATCACGGCCGCCGACCTGCTCGAGTTCTACGAGACCTACTACGTGCCGTCGTTGATGACGTTGACCATCGTGGGCGACATCGACCGCCGGGCGGTGCTGGATGGCGTCGCCCGGACCTTCGCGTACCTGCCGGCACGGGCGGAGCCCGAACCGGCGCCTGTCACCCGCGACCCGGGTCGCTACCGCCAATCGGTCTACTGGGCCTACAGGCCCGATGTCTACTACAGCAACCGCTTCAAGTTCTACGGGCTCTCAGCCGAGCAGCGGGTGATGCTGGTCTTCATTTCGCAACTGCTGGGCAAGCGCCTGAACGACCAGCTGCGGTTCGGCGAACGGAAGGCCACCTACGGCATCACTGTTGGCATCGTGAGGCGTGGTGGGGCCGGCTATCTGCACGTGAGCGGCGGAATCAAGTCGGAGGAGTTCGGGTACGCGAGGGAAGTCGTAGAGGCCGAACTCGAGGCACTACGCACGGGCACGCTGTCGCAGGCGGAGTACGATGAAGACCGCTCCGCGGTGACGCGACAACTGAGAGTGAACAACGCCTCGTCGGAGGATCTCGAGCGCTGGGTGAGAACCACCTTCTACGATCCTAGAGTGTACGACGACTTTCCGGACCTGGTGGCGGCGTTCGAGGGATTCACGAGAGAAGAGGTCCGGTCCTTCGCCAACGGTTTTCTGGTGCCGGAGCGTCAGGTTCTTACGATAGTCCATCCTCATCCTCTGACGCAGGGGACGCTTCTGATCCTGGCCGCGGCTATCATCTGGCTCGCCGTCCAGGTGGCGCGTCGCCGGTTGACTCGCCCGGTGGACATGACGCGCATCCGATACGTGGCACGCTTCAAGCCGCCGAAGGCCTATTCGGTAGTGGCGGTGTTGGCGCTGGCGGCTGTCGTCGCCATCGTGGGACGTTTCGTCGCCTTCGTCTATCAGTTGATCACCGAGCGGTATCTGGTGCAGCTGGACAGTTTCGCCGTTCAGTGGCTCGCCTATGCGGCGATGCTGCTGCTCGCGATCTTTCTGATCATCCAGGTGCCCGCTCGGATTCCGCGGAAGATACTCATCTTCGACGACCACCTGCGGATCAAGCACCTATCGTATCGATCGGTTCCGATTCCGGTAGATCGAATCGCAGAGGTCTCCTTGCTGCGATTCCCTGCCGTCTGGCTGTCGAGAAGGATCTGGAAATGCGTGCCGCTGACCGTCGGCCTGATAGCGCCGGGGGTCTACCTGAGGTGCAGGGACGGCTGGGCCTACTTCTTCAATGTCCGAGACCGGGGCCAACTGGTTCGGTTGATAGGCGAGCTGGACCGCGGCGGCGGAGCCGGCTCGGGTGGGGGGCCGCGCGATGATGCAGGCGGCGCGGCCGCGGGCTAGCCGGAGGAGTAGTCGGGTTCGTGCCCCGGCTTCCACTTGATGTTGCAGCCCATGCTCGGTTTCTGCTCTTCCGGGATCGGGCTTCCTTCCAGCACCGCGTCTACGGCCCGTCGCAGGTCACTTCCGGTGACCGGGATCGCGTTACCGGGCCGGCTGTCATCGAGTTGGCCGCGGTAGGCGAGCCGCTGCTCCGAGTCGAAGAGGAAGAAGTCGGGAGTGCAGGCCGCCTTGTATTCCTTGGCGACGGCCTGCGACTCGTCGAACAGGAAGGGGAAGGCCCAGCCTTCGGCTATGGCGAGCGTCTTCATGTGCTCGGGGCCGTCCTGGGGATGTGTCTCCGCACTGTTCGAGTTGATGGCGACGATTGCCAGCCCGCGGGAGCTATAGTCGGCCGCCAATCGCCCAATCTCCTTCAACACATGCTGCACGTAGGGGCAGTGGTTGCAGATGAACATGACGAGCAGCGCCGGCCTCCCTTCGTAGTCCGCCAACGACACCGACCTGCCGTCGACCGCGTTGGTGAGGGTGAAAGCCGGCGCCCGAGTGCCCAGCGGCAGCATGGTTGAAGGTGTGAGGGCCATTGCAGCTACTCCGGGGTTCAGGGATCGACCGCCGTCAGCGACCGCCACCCATCTGCCGCTTCGCTTCCGGCGTCAGTTCCCAGAGAACGTTGATGATGAGCCAGCTGTTGTCAAATTTCGCCAGGTGCAGATAGTCGATCCAGTCTCTAGCGACGACCTTGACGCTGGCCACATTCTCATAGATGTCGAGGATCGTCAGATCGCGCCGACGCTCGGCTTCCGGCGTCCGCGTTCCGTAGCCGGCCCGCGTACCTGCCACCAACTGTTCGGCCGTCATGTGGTTGAGGGTACTCGAGCCGCTGACCGGGTCCGTTGAGACCATCCGCTTCGCCAGCTCGGGATGGAGTGCGCGCTGCATACGCTCCGCGTTCCCCTCGTACCACCCCTCGATATAGTCGAGTGCGGTTTGCCTGATCGCCGCTGAGTCGGCTGGGCTCTGGGCACGCACGGTGCTCGGCAGGGTAGCGAGGAACGCCAGTAGCACGACGAGTCGCTTGGTCATTCTCATGCTCCTTTGCGGTTCCGGGTTAGGCCTACCCAGACTACGGGGGTCGCTGCCGGCGTGTTTCTAACCTCCGGCCTTTGGGAGCCACGGCCTTTGGGGAAACCTGGCTTTGTGATAGACTAGGGCCTGACAAACCCGGGGCAGTCGATCAGGGATGGAGGCTATGCAGACACAGCGCTTGACTTTCCGAGGCGCGACCGGTGACGCCCTCTCGGCCAGGCTCGAGCTTCCGGTGGACGAGAAGCCCATCGCGTACGCGCTATTCGCCCACTGCTTCACATGCTCGAAGCACTTCAAGGCGGTGGTCCACATTAGCCGGGCGCTGGCTCGGGCGCGGATCGGCGTGTTACGGTTCGACTTCACGGGGCTGGGCGAGAGCGAGGGCGATTTCTCGGATACGACCTTCTCCTCGAACGTCGAGGACCTGATCGCCGCCGCTCGGTACATGGAGCGCGAGCTGGCGGCGCCGGCGATCCTGATCGGGCACTCGTTGGGTGGGGCGGCGGTTCTGCAGGCGGCTCATCACATTCCCGCCTGCCGGGCGGTCGTGACCATCGCCGCGCCGGCAGAGCCACAGCACGTGATGCGCCATCTCAAGAGCTCTGTAGAAGAGATCCAGGAGCGCGGCTCGGCCGAGGTCAAGCTGGCAGGTCGCAGCTTCACCATAAAGAAGAAATTCCTCGACGACCTCGACCGGCAGAACATGGCGGAGGTCATAAGGACTCTCGATCGGGCGCTGCTCATCTTCCACTCGCCGGCGGATGCGATCGTCGGCGCCGAGAACGCGGCAAGGATCTACGAGACCGCCCGGGAACCGAAGAGTTATGTCTCACTCGAGGCGGCCGACCACCTGCTCTCGCGCTCGGAGGACTCTGAATATGTCGGCGCCGTGATTGCAGCCTGGGCCACCCGCTACCTCGGAGTGCCGGCGACGCCCCAGGCGGAGGAGTCTGCGCCCCGTGGTCAGGTCGTCGTCCGAACGGGAGAAGCCCGTTATCACACCGAGATCCTGATCGGCAAGCACTCACTGGTGGCGGATGAGCCCGAGGGCGTGGGCGGTACCGACACGGGCCCCTCGGCGACGGGTCTGCTGATGGCGGCGCTCGGTGCCTGTACGACGATTACCCTGCGGATGTACGCGGATCGCAAAGAGTGGCCGCTGGAGGAGATCGGTGTTCGACTGGAGCATCGGAAGCTGAAGGGAGCTGAGCCCCAGACCGCCGAGATCAGTCAAGAGCTGGAACTTGACGGGCCTCTCAGCGCCGAACAGCGCCAACGTCTGCTGGAGATTGCCGGGCGCTGTCCGGTGCACAGGGCACTGCAGTCGGGGGTGGTGATGCCCATGTCCCTGGCGGGTGACGGTGACGCCTGATGTTGGCCTGTGAGTCCGTTCCGAAGCCCGTCTCTAGCCCCTGCGGGCCCGCGCCAACTCGAGCTCGGGAAGCACTCGCTCGATCTCCGGCCGCCGCGGCTCCAGCCAGCTCGGTAGTTTCAGCTGCAGGCCAAGCTCGTCAGCCGTCTCGTCGATCAAGAAGCCGGGGCCGTCGGTGGCGATCTCGAAGAGCACGCCGCCGGGCTCACGGAAGTAGATCGAGCGGAAATAGCCGCGATCGAGGATTCGCGTCACGTCGATACCCGATCCCGCCAGGTGGCGACGCCAGGCCTCTTGCCCCTTGCCATCGGGAGTCCGCCAGGCCACATGGTGTACGGTTCCAGCAGCAACCAGTCCCGGCGTCGGATCGCTCTCGCACAGCAAATCGAGGCGCGTCCCCGATCGGCCGGCTCCGGTCACGTAGCGCAGCCGATCTCCCCGCTCGCCGGCCAGGCGAAAGCCGAGTTGGTCGAGAAGCGCCTGCGTCGGCTCACACCGCCGTCCACTGAGGGTAACCGCGTCGCAACCTCGGATCGCGTAGCGCGTATCGACCGGACCGCTCGGCCAGGGGGCTCGGTCATCATCCGGGCGGCCGACGAGCTCGATCGCCAGCCCATCCGGGTCGTTGATGCCGACGACGGTCTCCTCGAAACGATCTTCGGGATCGCGGGCATCGACCCCGTAGGTCGCCAGTCGTTCGGTCCAGTACCCGATGGCGCTCTCCGGGATCGAAAGTGCCATCGCGGTTACCTGGCCCGTCCCGATCCGGCCACGGCGCGCACCCGGCCATGGAAAGAACGTCAGCAAGGTGCCCGGTTCGCCTCGCTCGTTCCCGAAGTAGAAATGGTATGTGCCCGGGTCGTCGAAGTTCACCGTGCGCTTCACGAGGCGCAGGCCCAGCACGTCGGAGTAGAAATCGAGAGTCCTCTGCGGATCACCCGTGATCGCCGTCACATGGTGGATGCCGGTCAGCTGCCGCTCCATGTCTCCCTCAATTCAGCCGCCCGATACAATCCGTCGGCCGACTGCAGAATCTTCGCCCTCAGCCGCGACGGGTAGTCGGGGTGCTCCGCCAGGAACCCGCGAACCAGCGCGGCGGCGCTTTCAGTGCCATGCCCGCCCAGCGTCGTGTCCAGCCAACGTTTAGGAAAGAAGATGTCGCCCGTCGCCTGGATCTCCTCCAGCAACTCCAGACTGGGCAGGATGTATCTCTCAGAGTTCGATGCCCGCAGGGGATGGTGTAGATATCGCAAACCTTCGAGCACCCACGGCTCGTGCTCTCGGTTGGCCGCGTGCCCCAGGCTCTCGAAGAACCGCTCGCGAACATCGGGATCGGCGGACAGCGCGGGCCTGATGAACTCGAACTCGTCCTTGCGATCCGGGTTCTCTATACGCCTCGCCTGTTCGTCCAGGATTCGTTCCCAACCGTGCACCTCGCGTACGGCGAGCTCCAAAGCGAGACGCGTGTAATCACTCTCGGACAGGGTCAGGCCGGGGATCCCCGTCCGCTCGTGCCAGATCCGCTGCAATCGCTCCAGCGCCCGGTCCGTCAGCGCGACGGACCAGAACCCGTTGAAATAGGTGGCCTTGTCGCTAGGGGTCGCTGCCTGCTGCGCGAGGTCCCATAGGGTGTCTTCGAGCCGCGCCGCATGCTGCTGGCGGTCGCTCGCGCGGAGGTACCGCCAGTAGGCGGTTCTCAGGTAGGCGAGAATCCGCTCGGCCAACAGGGCATCGGTTTCGCTGTTGAGCGCAGCGATCGCCAGATCGACGATCCGCGTCGGTGCCACCCGCCCCTCCAGCATCGCCTCCCAGAGCGACAGCCAGACTATTCCTCGGGTCAGGGGATCGGGAACCGATGTGGCGTTGCGCAGCAGGTATTCGAGGCTGGTGGTGTCCAGCTCGAACAGACCATAGGCCACGCCGCGGCCGTTCGGCAGGATGTAGTCGGGTGACGGCAGGCCTTCCACCTCTGCGACGGTGAGCGAGGCGCCGTCGAGCTGCACCGGGACGAGGCGGACCGAGTCCGGGTATGCCAGCATGATGCCGAGACGTTGGCTCCAGAGACGGCCCTGCCCGGCAGGGTCGGACTGTCTGAGCTCGAGGGCGGCGAGTGTGCCGTCGGCACGGAGATTGGGGGTAACGGCGATCCTCGGCCGTCCCGGCTCGTCGACCCAACTCCGGCTCCAGGCCCTGAGGTCGTGCTCACTGCGAGCATCGAGGACGGCGATGAGATCGAGCCAACTCGCATTGCCGAAGGCATAGCTCGTGAGATACTCACGCACGCCTTCACGAAGAACGTCCGCCCCGATCATTTCTTCCAGCTGCCGCATCACGATCGGCGCTTTCTGGTAGATGATCGCGCCGTAGAGCGTTCCGGCCTCACGCAGGTTGTCGAGCTCCTGGCGGATCGCGTTGGCGCCTGCCGTGCGATCGACCTCGTGGGCGGCGGGATAGTGGGCGAGCAGGAAGCGGAGATCGTGGTTGAGGTCCGGGAAGGAGGGGTTGACGATCTTGGCGGCCATGAAATTGGCGAAGACCTCTTTCATCCAGACATCATCGAACCACGCCATAGTGACGAGATCACCGAACCACATGTGGGCGGTCTCGTGTGCGATGAGGCTCGCTCGCCCCAGCAAGTCGCTCTGAGTCGCCGACTCATCGAGCATCAGCCTACTAGCGCGGTACAGTATCGCACCGGGATGCTCCATGCCGCCGTACTGGAAGGCGGGGATCGCGACGAAATCGAACTTCTCGAACGGATACCGGATCCCCGTGTAGTCCTCCAGCCAGTCGAGTGCCCTCGCGTGCAACTCGAAGATGACGTCCGTGTTACGCGCGACCTTCAGGCTGTCTGTCTCGCGGTGGTACATCCGCATGACCCGACCGCCACTCTCGCGCGTCACGACCCCGAACTCGCCAGCCGCGAAGGAGAAGAGGTAGGTGCTGATCGGCTGTGTTTCAGCGAGGCGGAAGATCGCACGGTCGCCGCTCGTTTGGGAAGCGAGAAGCCTACCGTTCGCAACCGCCTGCCAAGCGGCGGGCACATCGAGGGTCAGCCGAAAGCGAGCTTTCAGGTCCGGCTGATCGAAACAGGGTATGGCGAAACGTGCTCGATCGGGCACGAACAGCGTGTAGAGGAACTGGCGATTGCGGTTCAGAGAGGCATCGCCGGCTAAGAACTCGATCTCGACCCAATTATCGCCGACGGTCAGGGCCTGCGCCGGGATCACGATGTGGTCGTTGACTACGTCGAAGTCGGTGAACCCGACGTTCGTGCGGACGGAGAGGACGCTTTCGCGTGGCTCGGCGAAGTCGACGACCAGCGGCTCTCCAGCGCTACCGACCTTGAAAGCGAGGTTGAGGCGCCCCTCGATGCGCTGCCCCAGTGAATCCGGGACCGTCAGCTCCAACTCGTAGCGCAGATCGCTGAGCAGGGCAGCCCTCTGTTGGGCCAGCGCTTGCGAGACGCCTGGCGCGGTGTCGACGTCGCCCTCCCCCCGACAGCCCGCTGTCAGCATGAGGAGGATGCCGAGGGCGATGAACGTCTTGAGCGGGTCTGCTGTCGTCGCGGCGTTGCCCGCCGGCAGCTTACTGCTGCGGAGCGACGAGCGAGTTGATGTATCCCGCCGCGGCGTCGATGTTTCGGTAGCCGAGTCCATGAAGCCCCCAGTTAGGCATATCGCCCTCGAGACCGACGAAGATTCTGTGCCGCAGTGAATCGACCTCGTACGCGTAGGCCCAATCGGCGGTCAGGAAAGACGGCACCTCGAGACCCAGCTGCGCTGCCGCCTCACCGTCGCCCCGACCTTCGGCGCCGTGGCATTTCTCGCAGCTTGCCCGCCAGACCACGGCGCCGCGCTGAATGCGTGCATCCGCGTTCTCCCAGGTCACGGTATCGAACACCGTGGCATCGAAGGCCTCCTCCGCCATCCTGACCGAATCGGCGCGCGCGGCCTGCATCCTCGCTTCCCCATCAGCTCCGTCGCCGCCGCAGGCGGCAAAGGCGAAGAGCATCAGACACGAGAGCGTCAGGGCCAGTATCCCACGCATGGCTGTCCCCCTATTCGCTTGGGTAGTCCGCAGTGTAGCCGCCTACGGAGAGTGCCAGATTTGTGCCATCGAAAGCGTGGCCGGCGCCTTGTGGCAAACAGCCTCGGGGCTAGGCGGCTACCTGAAAGCGTGACTTTCCGCCCCGCAGGGTAGTCCGGCAACCTGCCCGGCCTTCAGAGCTGATCTGGGATTTTCCGTAGATACCAAAAGATAGGGTAAACGCCAACGAGGCAAAATCCCTGCCCCGGGGCGTCTTGGCAGGCTTGCGCCTTTTGCGGCATCGCCGAGGCTGGCCTAGATTCCGGCTGTTGGCTCGCGGGGCTGGCAGCGTGCCGTTGACCGGGTCCCCGACCACAAGACCGCGAGGAGGGTATGAAGGAGGCAGCGGAAGAGAAGCGGGCAGAGAAGCCCCTCGACACAGGCGGCCCCCCCTGTGGCGAGGCCCAGGCCGACGGAGTGCCCTGTGACGAGCTGGAGCGCGACTGCGAGGATTGCGGTCGAGCGGATGCCGAGGCCCGGGCTGTCTACAAGGCTCGGGGAAGCGACGGAGCCTGACTGGGAGTAGGATACCTGACCATTCGGCTACTCGGGAAGTGCGAACGCCACGAGATAGTCGCCCAGCGTAGTCTCTAAGCCGGCGTGTCCGCCGGCGGCGATCACCACATACTGCCTGCCGTCCGGGCTGATCCTGTAGGTCATCGGGGTAGCCTGTCCGCCCGCCGGTAGCCTACCCTTCCAAAGCTCCTCTCCCGTTTCGATGTCGAAGGCGCGCAGGAAGTCGTCCATGGCAGCGCCGATGAACACGAGCCCGGCGGCTGTGACGATCGGGCCGCCCAGGTTCGGCGTGCCCCACTGGATGGGCATGGGGACGGGCGCGATGTCGCGTATCGTCCCGAGCGGGACGTCCCAACGCACAGAACCCTGGTCGAGGTCGATACCGACGAGCTTGCCCCAGGGAGGTGGTGTGCACGGTATGTCCCAGGGGGACACCAAAGCGCCGTCGCGGTTCATTCCGTAGGGTGTTCCGTGCTGGGCCGTGAAGTCGCCTTCGGAGTCCGCTGCGCGGCGAGCTTGATCGTACTCGGCGCGCGGGATGAGGCGCACCCAGCTGGCGAAGCGGTTCAGGTTCACGATGAGCAGCCGGCGCTCGGGGTCCACCGCCACGCCGCCCCAGTTGGCGCCACCGATCATGCTGGGATACTCGAGAGTCCCCCCGAGGCTCGGCGGCGTGAAGATGCCCTCGTACGTGAGCCCCTTCATCCTCTCGCGGCACTTGCCCCTGTCCCAGGGTGTGAGGCCCCAGGCGGAATCGGGCGTCATGACCTCCGGCATGAGGGGCGGCGGCAGCACGGGGAACGGTTGGGTCGGCCAACTCTGCTCGCCGTCAACGGAGCTTATGGGAACCGGGCGTTCCTCCACCGGGAACAGCGGTTCGCCGGTGTCGCGATGGAGGATGAAGATGTGTCCCATCTTCGTAGCCTGAATGACCGCAGGAATTTCCTGACCATCCCTGCGAATGGTCGTCACAGTGGGCTGCGATGCGATGTCGTAGTCCCAGAGGTCGTGGTGGACGAGTTGGAAGTGCCAGACGATCTCACCGGTCGAGGCCCGGAGAGCGACCACGGAGTTGGCGAATATGTTGCTGCCAAGTCGCTCGCCGCCGTAGAAGTCGGGTGCGGCGCTCCCGGTCGGCACGAACAGCAGGTCGCGTTCCGGATCGGATGCGAGCGGAGCCCAAGCGTTCCCCGCTCCGACGCGTGGCGCCTGCTCCGGCTGCCAGGCGTCCCAGCCCGGGCGGTCCGGGGCGCGGGGCACCGGTTGAAAGGTCCAGCGCAGCTCTCCGCTGCGCGCATCGAAACCACGGACATCTCCGCGCTCGACCTCGACGCGCCGGTTGTCCCCCTGGGCCGAGCCGACGACCACGACGTCGCCCACCGCGACCGGTGGAGACGTCACCTCGTACTCGCCGACCTCGACCGCGCCGACACCCGCCTTCAGATCGACCTCGCCGTGATCACCGAATCCCTGGCAGGGCCGGCCGCTCCGCGCGTCCAGGGCTAGCAATCGAGCGTCGAGGGTGGCGAAGAAGATTCTCCTCTCGCAGGCCTCCCCTTCACGACCTCGTGGGTCGATCCATGCTTCCACGCCGCGGGACACCAGGCTCTCCGAGTACCCTTCGTCGAGATCGATACGCGGATCATAGCTCCAGCGCTCGGCACCCGTCTCCGGATCGAGCGCGATGACTCGGCTGAACGGTGTGCTGACGTAGAGGGTTCCGTCAAAGAGGATGGGCGTCGCCTCGAATGAGCTTCTGCGGCTGTAGCGGCTGCCGTCGGACACATCGCCAGTCCGATGAACCCAGGCCACCTCGAGGTGCTTGACATTGTCCCTGGTGATCTGAGTCAACGGCGAGTAACGGGTGCCCTGGGCGTCGCCACCGTACGCCGGCCACCCCGCCAGCGGCCCGTCTGTGGATAGAACGATATCCGGCCCTCTCAGCCCGGCCCGCACCAACCAGACGGCGGCGACGAGCGTCACGAATGCGGCGATCCACTTCAAGTAGTGAACGACCGTGCCGCGTTCGACACTCAGTAGATAGCGCATGGCCTCCCCCTTGGCCGTCGTCCCGCCACCGGCACCGGATCGCTCTCTGTCAGTGACAACAAGACCCTAGCGGGCGAGGCCGTCATCGGCAAGATGGGAGACTGGAGCACGAATCCCAGCCGCGGCCTCTGTTCCGCTTCGTTTCCCAACCGAGCCCGACTGGATTAGATTACCGCGTTCGAGGCCCCTGCCGTACCCGTTCCCGTCACCAGATCAGAAGCAGATCAGGAGCAATCCATGCCAGCTACCCGCTATGTCTTTCCGTTCGAAGAAGGGGACGCCAACGATAAGCAGCTGCTCGGGGGCAAGGGCGCCGGTCTGGCCAGCATGACCCAGATGGGGCTGCCGGTCCCGCCTGGATTCACGGTCACCACCGAGGCTTGCCGACAGTACTATGCGGCGGGCCAACGGTTCCCCGAGGGCCTCCTGACAGAAGTACACACCGCGATGAAACAGCTGGAGGCGAAGACCGGGAAGCGCTTCGGCAGTTCGGAGGATCCGCTGTTCGTCTCGGTACGCTCCGGTGCCGCCCTGTCGATGCCGGGCATGATGGACACGATTCTCAATCTCGGGATGAACGACGACGTGGTGGAGGCCTTTGCGCGGGCCGTGGACAACCCGCGCTTCGCCTATGATGCGTATCGGCGACTGATCCAGGGCTTCGGCGAGATCGCGATGGGCGCCGAAGAGAAGCGCTTCGCGCGGATCCTGGAGACGGCGAAGGAGACGCAAGGTGCGAAGTACGACCACGAGCTCAGCATCGATTCCCTCGCCGCAGTCTGCGCCGCATACAAGAAGGTCATCGCGGATGACATGGGAGTCGTGTTCCCGCAGGACCCGATGAAACAGCTCGAGATGGCGATCGAGGCCGTGTTCGGCTCGTGGATGGGTAGGCGCGCGGTGGACTATCGCCGCGAGTTCAAGATCACGCCGGAGATGGCTAACGGCACAGCCGTAAACGTCCAGACCATGGTGTTCGGGAACATGGGTAACGACTGTGCCACCGGCGTCGCCTTCACGCGCGACCCCGGCACGGGCGAGAACGTGCTCTACGGCGAGTACCTGACGAACGCCCAGGGCGAGGACGTGGTCGCCGGGATTCGGACCCCCAAGCCGATCGCCGAACTGCAGAACGAGATGCCGGAGAACTGGGATGACCTGCAGAAGGTCAGGCATACGCTCGAAGAGCGCTACCACGAAGTGCAGGACTTCGAGTTCACGATCGAGCGTCGCAAGTTCTACATGCTGCAGACGCGGAACGGCAAGATGAACGCCGCCGCGTTCGTCAGGACCTCGCGGGAGATGGCTGAAGAGGGGTTGCTCAGCAGAGAGGAGGCACTGCTGCGCATCAGTCCCGCCCACCTCGAGCAGTTGCTGCACCGCCGCATTGATCCCAGCGTCGACGCCGAACCGATCGCCTCCGGCCTGCCAGCTTCGCCCGGCGCCGCCTCCGGTTCTGTCGTCTTCGAGGCCGACGACGCCGAGGCGCGTGGTCGCACGGGCGAATCGGTCATCCTGGTTCGTGTAGAGACGAAGCCCGAGGACATCCACGGCTTCTTCCAGGCAAAGGGTATCCTGACCAGCCGCGGCGGTAAGACCTCGCACGCCGCGGTGGTCGCCAGAGGCATGGGCAAACCGTGCGTGGTAGGAGCCGAGGACATCTTGATCGACGACCGCGAGAAGGTCGCGTTGATCAAGGGCGAACGGGTCCGCGAAGGCGATGTGCTGACGATCGACGGCGGGACCGGGGCCGTCTACGTCGGTGAGATCCAGACGGTCGACCCCGAGTTCGGACCCGAGATGAAGACCCTGCTGGACTGGGCTGACACGGCTCGCAGACTTGGCATTCGTGCCAACGCCGACACGCCCGAGGATGCGGCCAAGGCACGCGAGATGGGTGCCGAAGGGATCGGGCTCTGCCGTACTGAACGCATGTTCAACGCGGCGGACCGCCTGCCCATCGTACGCGACATGATCCTCGCCCGCAGCGAGGACGAGCGCCGCCAGGCGATCGAGAAACTGCGGCCCATGCAAAAGGCCGACTTCAAGGGGATCTTCAAGGCGATGGAGGGGCTGCCGGTGACGATCCGCCTCCTCGACCCGCCGCTGCACGAGTTCCTCCCGTCCATCGAGTCGCTGCTCCTCCAGCTCGGTAGTCTGAAGCGCGTACGTGATCACATCGCGGCGGGCGAGACAAGCCCGGAATCCATCGCGCCGCTCGTCGATCCGGCCCTGAGAGAAAGCCTGCCGCCCCTGGACCGGCTCGGCCGGGAGGTTCCCGGAGCGAAGGGCAAGCTGGTGATCGATGAGCTGATCGAACAAGCGGAGGCGATCCTGCAGAAGGTGCGTGATATCACCGAGGTGAACCCGATGCTCGGACACCGCGGGGTCCGCCTGGGCATCACCGTGCCAGAGCTCTATTCAATGCAGATCGGCGCTATCCTCGAGGCGGTGGCCGAGTTGACCAGGGAGCAGGTCAACGCCGTTTGCGAGATCATGGTCCCTCAGGTGACCGAGCCGCAGGAGCTAGCGCGGGTCAACGAATTGGTGAAGGACGTCAGGACGAGCGTGGAAAGCGAGTATGGCGTGCAGCTCGATTTCAAGTTCGGGACAATGATCGAAGCGGTGAGAGCCTGCATACGGGCCAGACCCATCGCCGAGATCACAGAGTTCTTCTCCTTCGGTACCAACGACCTGACGCAGGCCACCTTCTCGTTCTCACGCGAGGATGCCGAACAGAAGTTTTTGCCGGCCTATGTCGAAATGGGCGTCCTGCCCGAGAATCCATTCGAGTCGCTCGACATCCATGGCGTGGGACGCCTGATGAAGTTGGCGGTCGAGTCGGGCCGCGCGGTCAAGCCGGACCTCAAGGTCGGTATCTGCGGCGAGCACGGCGGCCACCCGCGCAGCATCGAGTTCTGTCACACGTTAGGACTCGATTACGTCAGCTGCTCGGCGTTCCGTGTGCCGATCGCCAGGCTGGCGGCGGCCCAGGCGAAGTTGCGCGAGGAGAGGCGAAGCCGGGAGCAGCGCGAACATCCGGACTATCCGTTCAACGTAATGTAGGCTTGGGAGTTCGGGGTTCCGGAGGCTCGGGGAGGTAGGGAAATAAGAGCAGGCGAATGCTCACTTGCTCGTACTTCCCTACCTCCCATTCCTCCTCACCGCCCCTCTAGAACAGCTTCCCGGCGAGTGACGGCTCCTTATCGGTCCGGGTGGCGACCTTGAGGAAGGTCGCGATTCGCACCGTACCGGTGCTGTGCAACGTCTCGTGAATCCGCTGCACAGCCTTGAATATCTCGCTCAGCTCACCTTCCAGGTTTGTCCCGTTGGAATGGAGCTGCGCGTTGAGCTGCGCCTCCTCTAGGATCCGGTGCGCCCGCTTCACCTCTTCACGCACCGATACACCGGCGCCGATTGGTATGACCTGTACCTCGGCTGTCGCCTTCATCGCGACCTCCTCTCTCTCATTGTCGCCCCTAGCATAGGGGTTGCCCTCATGGCCCGAAAGCGGGGATCCCGCGCGGTTCGCGCCGGTTCGCGGCAGGAGCTAATTTGATAAATGGGTGCCTGCGGGGGCGAGGCCAGGGATCGCATCGTCGCCCATGGCGCGCCGGCCGCCCCATCCCAGCTCGAAGGCTAGCTATGGAGCCACGCGACTACGCTGTCGAGGAGACGCTTCGCGACGGAAGGAAGCTCCACATCCGGGCGATTCGCCCCGACGACAAGCAGGCCCTGGTCGATCTGTTCAGGCGCCTGAGCCCGCAGACCATCTACTATCGCTTCCACGGCGTGAAGAAGAGTCTCAGCCCTGCAGAGCTGGTCTATCTGACCGAGCTCGACTTCCACCGTCAGGCCGCGCTGGTCGCCGTTCTCGAGATAGACGGGCAGGAACGGATCGTCGGCGTCGGGCGCTACGCCAGCGCGCCCGGGTCTCCAGAACACCGGGCGGAGGTGGCTCTTACGGTCGAGGATGCACACCAGGGCCGCGGCATTGGCTCCCTGCTGCTCAAGCATCTCATGGGCGTGGCGTGCGCCGAGGGGATCACCGAGCTCGACGCCCATGTGCTGGCGGAGAACCGGGGCATGCTTCACATGTTCGAGCGGAGCGGACTCGTCATCCGACGGAGCGCGGCCGCCGGAGCCTGCCATCTGGTCATGACGACCGAGGCGGATTCCTCCGCCTTTCCACCCGCTCGCCCTCCCCGGCGTAGGCAGGATCCGCGCTAGGGCGCGTGACCCGGGAGAACGCCGACCCGGATACGGGAGGCGTGGGTGCCGGAACGATAGATCCGCTGCGTCGCCTTCACGAAGTCCTCCTCCTCGGCCTCGAAGATATTGTCCACGTAGCTCTGCGGATTGCGGTCGACTAACGGGAACCAGGTGCTCTGGATCTGTACCATGATCCGATGACCCGGCTGAAAGGTGTGGAGCATATCCTGCAACGGCAGCACGACGTGCGTCGGCTCATCTGGCACAAACCGCTCCGGGTGCTCGTAGCTGTTGCGGAAGCGCCCACGGATCACCTCGCTCCGCACCATCATCTGATAGCCGCCCATGCGCACACCGCGCGGCAGACCTCGATGGTCCGGAAAATCAACCGGGAACAGGTCGATCAACTTCACGATCCAGTCAGATGCCGTCCCGGAGGTAGAGACCCAGAGGTCGGCCACGACCGGACCAGCCAGGGTCACGGCCTCTTCCAGAACGGCGGTCCGGTAGGCTAAGACGTCCGGTCGCCTGTCCGCGAAGCGCTGATCGTCGGTCATGTACTCCCGCGTCATGCCGATGGCTATGTCCTGCGTGTAGGGTACCGGCTCGGCCGGGTCGCTGACGTACTCGTCCCATCGTGCAGGCGTCCCCGCCGGCGCCTCGAACGAGAGACTTCCTTCCGGGCCGAGGAACAGGGCCCGCTCGCGCAGATCTGCAGGAGGCCAATCCTCGAAGGTTCGCCATCGGTTCACACCCGTCTCGAACACGTAGGCCTCTGGCAATTCCAGTTGCCCGACCCCCTTCAAGAAGTACTCGAAGAAGGGGAACTCGATGCTCTCACGATAGTGCACGGCCGTCGCCGAGCCGAATTGAATGTTGCCCAGCGATTCGCCGTCGCTACGCGCCCAGCCGCCGTGAGGCCAGGGCCCCATAACCAGGATGTTGAATACCTCGGGGTTCCGCTCCTCGATTGATCGGTAGATGTTGAGGGGCCCGTAAAGGTCCTCAGCATCAAACCAGCCGCCGACGGTCATCACCGCGGGCGCCACGTTCTTCAGGTGTGGAATGACGTTCCGTGACTGCCAGAACTCGTCGTAGTTGGGGTGTCTCGTCGTCTCGGTCCAGAACGCGATCCGGCCGTGAAAGTAGCGGTCCTCCACAGACTTCAGCGGGCCGAGGTCGAGGAACCACTGATAGCCGTCGGGCGAGCCGTGATCGAAGCGCTCTCCCCAGCGCGTCGTCGGGCGTGGTCGCGGCTGTCCGAAGACCGACAGGAAATTGAAGGCGTGTGGCAGGAAGAACGCCCCATGATGGTGGAAGTCGTCGTACCACCAATCGGCGATCGGGGCCTGCGGTGAAACCGCGGTTAGCGCGGGATGGGCATCGATCATGCTGGCGGCCGCGTAGAATCCGGGATACGAGATTCCCCACATCCCGACCCTGCCGTTGTTGTTGGGGACGTTCTCTATCAGCCACTCTATCGTGTCGTATGCGTCGGAGCTCTCGTCAATGTCGCGTTCCGACCGCTTCTCCGCGACATGTGGAGTCATGTTCACGAACTCGCCCTCCGACATGAAGCGACCACGCACGTCTTGATAGACGAAGATGTAACCTGTTCGCATAAAGAGTTCGCTCGGTCCCAGTGTGCCGGGATACTCGTTCTCCCCGTACGGCGACACACTGTAGGGCGTCCTGCGCATCAGGATGGGATAGGCCTCAGATGTGTCCTTCGGCACATAGACCGACGTGAAGAGGTGTACCCCGTCGCGCATGGGAATGCGATGTTCGTGCTTCGTGTAGTGCTCGCGCACGTAGCCGGCCTGACCGCCCAGCTGCGCGGGGCTCTCCTGACAGGCCCCCGCTGCCAAGCCGAGAACGATGAACAGGCCGGAACTGGCTACCGGCGAGCGGAAGAGGCGCGTTCGGTTATTCATTTGGTGCATTCTCCCCTGCGGCGCGCTGGCCCTGCACTACCGCCCCGCACATCAGTGTCTCGTGTAACAGCCGTATCGCTCGGGGACTTTGACAATCTGCAGGGGCGCTGTTTCGGCGGGCAAGAGATGTGTGACCGGTCCGAGATCCGATGGTTCGTAGCGCCGGACGACGTCCAACAGCGGATCGCTGAGAGGGGTCGCCGAACCGCGGTCGGCGATCGGAGCCGTTGCGCGCCAGACTCCCCCCTGCTGGGAGCTGCGTGGAAGCTCGGCCCCACATCGCGCCGTTCCTGCCCCGTCGATAGTTTAGAGCGAGGCTATGTTCGACTTCACGATACTGGGGCTTGGCCACCTCGTGCTGGGGGTCGTACTGACCCTGGACGTTCTGCTGACGAAGCAGCGACCGGTGTCGGCTGTGCTTTGGCTGGCGGTGGTCTGGGCGTTTCCGTACGCTGGGGCGCTGGCGTATCTCAGCGTCGGCATCGACCGGGTGCGGCGCGGTGCGGCGGCGCGAGATGCCTCGAAGGCGCTCGTCGCCCAGCGTGCGGCCTGGCACCCGACGTTCGAGCGTCTGGCGGTGAATTACGCGCACCCCGACCCGGAGGAGGCCCACAAGTATCCCGCGCAACATATCTTTCGTGCCACGGACCCGGCAGTGCGGCCGAACCGTGTGTTGAGAGGCAACCGCGCCGAGCTGCTGGTTGACGGCGACGAGTTCTACCCTGCCCTGTTCGACGGTATCGCGGAGGCCGAGTCTTCGATCCACTTGCAGACCTTCATATTCGCGCGCGACAGCACGGGTCGGGCGGTTCTCGACCGTTTGGCGGCGCGCGCCGGCGAGGGGATCGAATGCCGTTTACTCTACGATCGCTTCGGCTCGACGCACGCTCATCTCGCCCGTTTTTTCGATAACGCACGGGCGGCCGGAGTGCAGGTCTGCTCGATCAGTCAGGCCAATCCGCTGAAGGGCCGCTTCCAAATCAACCTTCGCAACCATCGCAAGATCGCAGTCATGGATGGTAGAATCGGATTCGTCGGGGGCATCAACATCCACAACGAGAACCTCAAGGCCCACACGGGGGGAAACCCGATTCGCGACTACCACGTCAAGCTGCAGGGCCCCGCGGTATCCGATCTGCAGTTTCAGTTCGTCGAAGATTGGCACTTCGCCTCCAACGATCCGCCCGAGCGTTTCCTCGAGCCGAAGTATTTCCCCGACCTCGAGCCGGCGGGAGATGCGCTCGTCCAAATCGTACCGGGCGGGCCGGAGCTGCAGGGTCACGGCCTCGCCGACGCGTTCTTCGGCGCTATCGTCGCCGCCGAGCGATCGATCACCATCGTCACACCCTACTTCGTCCCCGACGAGCCGATCGTTCAAGCCATCCGCTATGCGGCGCTGCGCGGTGTGTCCGTCAGGCTCAGCGTCCCCAAGCGGAGCAACCACTGGTACACAGATTTCGCTGCACGGGCGCTGTTCGCTCCGCTGCTCAGAGCGGGCGTACGGATCTTCGAGCGACGACCTCCGTTCGCACACGCTAAGGCTGTGGTCGTCGACGACGTCTACGCCTTGCTCGGCTCCGCGAACCTCGACTACCGAAGCCTCCACTTGAACTTCGAGACAAACATCGAGATCGCAGACCACGTGTTCCTCGACGCCATCAGGAAACAGGTCGAGGCCGAGATTGCAGAGAGCGACGAGCTGACCTACGAGCAGCACCGCAGCAGACCGTTGCCGCGCCGCCTGGCCCAGAACTTCTGCTGTCTGTTCCAGCCCATGCTCTGACCCGCTGGCGCCCGCTCCGCAACGCCCGGATCCCGGAAGTCACTGGGGAACACACGTTTGGCCCCGGTGTAGGCAGGTCTAGGGGAGGTCCACCGACCTCCTGCCCTTCCCCCGGCGTGCCTGCCGAACCATTCCCCCGCCAGAGTACTGAGGCCAGAGTACTGAGGATGGACACGCCAGCAGCGTCGAAGCCGCCCACGGCGGCGTCGCTACAGCGTAAGGAGGAATACACTCCCCTGGCCGGTTTCACGCTCGCCCTGATCCAGGCGATGCTGCGAACCGGCTACTACGCTGCCGACCATCCCGAGGCCAAGAAGTCGATCACCGGGCTTTACGCCGAGTTCAAAGAGTTGGTGGAGGGGCGATCGGGGCTGACCTACTCGCTGCTGGAGAAGCAGGAGAGCGCGGAGATCACGGTAGACGGTTACACATCGGTTGCGACGCCCCTGCATCAGGTCATGATCAGGGGCATGGCTGACCTGTTCACGCCGAAGTTTCTCGATTTCTTCAACCGCTGGAAGTTGCTGAGTTTCTCGATACGGCCGGACGCGACGCAGGAGGAGTTCGACACGTTCATCGAGTTGATGAGCCAACCTCCTAGCGGTGGTCCAGTCCAGCAAGCCAACGAGCGGCTCACACAGGCGCTGATCGATCACAATATCATCAACATCTCTGCCGTCTTCCGACATGAGATGGTCGGTCGAGAGCGGCGGCTGCCCTGGCGCGTGCGAATGGCGCTTACTCGGTTGCGCCGTGACCTTCGCGTGCTGCCGCTGTACAAGAAGGCCACCAAGGAGCAGATCCAGCGGATCAAGCTGCAGATCATAGACGATACGATCCGTCCGATCCGCACTCCCGTGCTTCTGAAGGATTTCTTGGTCAACTACGATCTGATCGCCAAGGACGTGGTCGAGCTGGAGGAGTCGCAGGTTGAACGCGAGATCGTAGCCAACCTGGGCGAGCAGATGCTGGTTGCCACGGCTCATCAGATCATCGAGGATCTGAAGAAGCTCGGCAGCGAGGGCGCGGTGGCGTCGACCGGCGAGGAAGCATCGGTGGTGATCCAGCGCTGCGTGGGCGTGCTGCGCGATGTGGCCGACCAGCTATGTGCGATCGGCAGCGTTCTTGATCACGATTTCCTCGAAGCTCTCGTGCAGCAGAACGTCCTACCACCCGAGCAATTGCCGGTCGAAGTGCGCCGTGCCATCGAGACGCGACGGCTGGCTAACGCGTTTGTCCGACGCAAAGACGAGTACCTGAAGTACCTTCGAAACCCCGCAGCCAACGACGCCACCCGGAAGCTCGTGGCCACCGTATCGCGGATCATCCCCGACCTGCTCCGCCGCAGCGAGTACGCGCCGGTGGTCGAGATCATCGAGGTGATTGAGGAAGGAGCACAGGTCGAGCGAACGGCCCGCTTCTTTGAGCAGGTCACGACGCTGCTGAAGAGGGAGTTGACCGGTCAGGCCACGATCGGGTACCTGCTCGGCGACCTGAGACGTCAGGACAAGGAACAGCGTGCCCGGTTGGCGCACATCCTGGGGTTCGTCGGGGATACGGCGGCTCCCGGGCTCCTAGCGGTCTACGAGGAGACCGACGACAAGGCGTTGCGGTTGAGCGCCTTCGAGGGGCTCAAGAGGATGGGTGCGAAGGCGCTCCAGCCATTCCTGTCCCAGCTGCCGAACGTCGAGAAGGACTGGGCTGTTGTGCGGCACATCATCGCGGAGATCGCCGAACTGGGTGACACATCGCTGGCGGAGCCGCTCGTCGCGTTTCTCTACCACGAGAACGCGCACGTCCGTCACTCCAGCCTGACCGCACTCTTCAAGCTTCAGGGCGCGAAGGCAGAGAAGCACTTTCTGCACGCGCTACACGACCAGCAAGCGGAGGTTCGCCAGGCAGCGGTTTCCCACCTAGCAGCGACCGGCTCGCGGCACTCGCAGGCTTTCGAGTACTACAGCCGCGTGCTCAATCCAGAGACCCGCTCTGGGCCGCCAGAGACGGACGCCGTGCTGATCGAGGTGTGCCGGGCGCTCGGCAAATTGGCCGAGACATCGCCTGAAGAGGCAAAGAGATCCGAGGAACTGCTTCTCGCGGCACTGCGCCCCGTGAAATCCAAAGGGCCGCTCGGACTCCTGAAGAGGCCCGCACCGAGACACAGCGAAACGGTTCAGGCAGCCATCTGGGATGTGCTGTCCGCTCTGGGGCACGAACCGCCGGCCTAACACACGACTTACCGAACGTCCGAACCTTCGGCCGGGAAAGCGAAACGCACGCCTCCGCAGGCGGTGCTCTGCGGCGCGCGCCGGTAAAGCACCCCGAGCGTGGCAATCTCGATCGACGCGGCCGGCGGTCGGCGGCCGGCGGTCGCCAGCGGCCCCTCTGCATCCGCTTCTACGCCGTGAATCTTCCCAGTCCAGGTATCCAGGTAGCGTGCCTCGCCCTCGCCGATCGACTTGTATCGGAGGTTCAGCACCAGGGAGGCCGCTACCATGAAGGCCAGGAAGGCCCAGACGACCGTTCCAACTTGCCGGAACGAAAGCATGCTGTCCTCTCACGCTGATGTCCCGATCCCAGCGATACCCTCACTGCATCTTGGACGTCTTGGCGGCCCTCACCGTTGGCCGGTGTAACCGGAAGCTAGTACGGCCAGCGAGTCGTGCGCGCCGGCTGAAAGGTGTTATTATTGGCCCCTGTAACCTCAACGCCGGCCCAGCCGCTATTTCAGCCAGGAGGAGAGCATGCGATCGGTCAGGCTGACGCTCGTCGTGACGATAATCGTCCTTGTGTTGGGCTCGCCGACGAGCACTCGCGCCCAGCGAACCACGAAGCCCGTGCTGCACGGCCGGCATTGGGTCGCGATCACCGGCAAGCCGCTGGCCGCGACGGCCGGTGCGATGATGTTCCAGAGGGGCGGCAACGCCGTCGACGCCGCCTGCGCCATGCTCGGCGCGACCTCGACGATGTGGGACGTGCTGAGCTGGGGTGGGGAGACGCAGGCGCTCATATTCAACCCCCACACAGGCGAGGTGATCGGGATCAACGCCCTGGGCGTGGCCCCGACGGGCGGGACGGCCGATTTCTTCCTCGACCAGGGTTTGAGCTATCCCCCGTCGCTGGGGCCGCTGGCGGCCGTGACGCCGGGCACGCCAGGAGGTCTGATGGTCATGCTGGCGGAGTACGGCAGGCTGAGCTTGAGGGAGGTCTTGGAGCCATCGATCGAGATGGCCGACGGCTACCCGATCGAGGCGTCAACGGCCAATTCCATCGAGCGGAACAAGCGGCGCATAAAGCAGTGGCCGTACTCGGCCGCGGTATACCTGCCGCATGCGGGTGAGGAGCGGGAAGCAGCTTACCCCGGCGAAATCTTCCGGCAGCCCGATTTGGCCGAAACGCTACGCAAGCTCGTGGAGGCCGAGCAACAGGCGTTGGACGCTGGAGCGAGTCGGAAGGAAGCGATCTACGCTGCCTACGAGCGCTTCTATGCGGGTGACATCGCTCAAGAGTTCGTGCGTGGCGCACAGGAACAGGGTGCCCAGATAACGATGGAGGACCTGGCGAACTGGCAGGTCTACATCGAGGAACCGGTGATGACGAGCTACAAGGGCATCGAGGTCTACAAGCTCACCAGTTGGGTCCAGGGGCCGGTTCTGCTCCAGGCGCTGAACATACTGGAGAACTTCGACCTTGCAGCGATGGGCTACAACAGCGCCCGCTACGTCCACACGCTCTATCAGGCGATGAACCTCGCTTTCGCCGATCGCGACTTCTATTATGGCGATCCCTACTTTCCGCCGGACGAGCCAATCGAGGGGTTGCTGTCGAAGGACTACGCGCGCCAGCGGGCTGAGCTGATCAACTGGGAGCGCAACGACCCCGGGATCGGTCCGGGCGACCCCTATCCCTTCCAGGGTGGCACCAACCCCTACCGCGGCTATCTGGAGGAGTGGCAGACGAACTGGCCGCCAGCGTCCGGAGACAGGGGCGCGGCGATGAGTGAGGTCGAGGAGGCTTTCAACCTCGGCACGACGTCGATTCAGGCCGCCGATGAAGAGGGGTGGGTGGTGTCGGTGACGCCCAGCGGAGGTTGGGTCCCCGCCGTAATCGCTGGACGCACCGGGGTCGGGATGAGTCAGCGTGCCCAGAGTTTCGTGCTCGACCCGGCGGAGAACCCGTTCAACGTCATCGAGCCCGGTAAGCGGCCGAGAGCGACGCTGACTCCGACCATCGCCCTCAAGGACGGCAGACCCTTCCTCTCGGTGGCGGTTCAGGGTGGCGATACTCAGGACCAGAACACCCTGCAGTTTCTACTCAACGTCATCGAGTTCGGCATGAACGTCCAGCAGGCCGTCGAGGCCGCGAACATCAACAGCTACCAAATGCGGAACTCGTTCAACGACCACTCGTCCTTTCCCGGCCGCCTGCTTCTCAATGAGGCCATCCCTCCGTGGGTAAGCGCGCGGCTGAGGGAGATGGGTTACAGCCTGACGTTCAGTGCGCGTACTTCCGGACCGCTTAACGCGATCTACTTCGATTGGGAGCACGGTTCATTCTGGGGTGGCTCGAGCGACTACGGCGACGACTACGGTATCGCCTGGTGAAAACGGCAGCCGCACAGCAGCGGAGGAGACCAGGAGTTCCTCCGCTGTACTCGGCCCTATCGCTCGTCCTCCTGGCCTCTTGCGCCACCCTCAGGCAACTGCAATTCGAGACGCCGACGGTAGAGCTGACAACGATCGAGGTCACCGCACTAAGCGTCTCGGGCGGCTCTCTGGTGCTCGTCCTCGATGTACTCAATCCAAACGACTACGACATTCGAACGACTTGGGTGGAGGCGTCACTGAAACTCGAGGACACCCATTTCGGAACCGCGATACTCGAGGGAGACGAGACGCTGCCAGCCGGCTCGCGCACAGCGGTCGAGATCCCTGCCGAGTTCACTTGGGAAGGGTTGGGGGTCGGAGCCCGCGCTCTTCTGCAGCGTGGCGCCCTGCGTTACGACCTGGAAACGAGCTTGCGGGTCGAGACTACCATCGGTGGGCGCACCGTCACACTCCGCAACCGGGGCGACGTCCCCATCAGGGACCTGGTCCGCTGACCTACGTTTCGCTTACAAGGGGATCGCTGGCGCGCCTGCCGCTGGGCCCGGTCCCGTAAGAGCGAGCCTCACGGCGTTCCCGCTACCTACCCGAACTCGAGCCGGCATCGCTGGCCGAATCGGGCAGGCGAATCCTCGAAAATTATTGCATGGCTGGGAGCATTCGTTGCGCCTTCCGCCCTCCCGGGTCGCTTGAGTTGGAGCCGCTAACTTTCAATCTAGAAGCCGATTACGAGGCGACCTGCAGGCCCGGCCCGAGCGGGCTCGCCTCTTGCACTGAAGGATCGCGGCCCAACCAGTCCAGACCCCGCACTGCCAGGCAGACCCTGACCGCTGAGGGCCAGTTAAAGCGTCGTGAGCCCGACCGTGCTCCCAACCCGCCACGGGGCTGCAATCACCGCGGCCCAACAGGAGGCGTCGGACGATGCAGACGGACTACTGGATCAACGCCGGACGGATCTATGGGCCGGCAGGGTTTACCGGGTATCTCATCGACAACGGCCACAGGATCATAGGGCGACGCGGCTACACCAAGCACTGGATCTACCAGCAGAGCATCTATTCCAGCGACGTCGGAAACACCGGCTTCCATATCCAAGACAACCGCATTCACGGGCCGTGGGCTGACCCTCCCTGGGAGCGGCCGAGCCACTGACCGGGGCGCGAGCGCCCAAACCACTTGCCATTCTGTAACACTTCCGTAACATTCCCGCGGCCATCGCGGACTTCGTGAAAGCTCCGACCGAGGGACACCCTTACCCGAGTGGTTGCCAGCGCCTAATGCCACCGCCGATCCCGAAGATACCACCAGCCATCCCCACTCACCCTATCATACGCGCCCTTGGGGTCTTGGCGCTGCTATTCCTCTTCCTGTTGGGGGTGAACGGTCTGAGCGACGCCTTCAAGTCGCTGGGCGGCGGCGTGATCGACTCGTTCTTCGCGGCGACCCGCAACCCGTTCACCGGGCTGATGGTGGGCATCCTGGCGACGACGCTGGTGCAGAGCTCGTCGGTTACGACCTCGCTGATCGTCGGGTTGGTGGCGGCGCCGGTGAACCCGCTTCCCATCGCCAATGCCGTTCCCATGGTAATGGGCGCCAACATCGGGACGACCGTGACGAACACGATCGTCTCGATGGCGCACATGGGGCGCAAGCAGGAGTTCTACCATGCCTTCTCGGTGGCGACCTGCCACGACTTCTTCAACTACATGGCCGTCCTACTGCTGCTGCCCCTCGAGATGGCGACCGGCTACCTGCAGCGCACGGCGACGGCGATCTCCTCGACCCTCACCGGCCTCGGCGGTATGGAGTACGATAGCCCGATCAAGGGTGCGCTGAAGACCGCGCTCGGACCCATCAAAGGTGCGATCGAGGTCTTGGTCGACTCCGAGCGGATTCAGGCTCTGATACTCATCCTGGTGTCTGGCGCTCTAATCTACTTCGCCCTGATGCTCCTGGTCCGCGTGATGCGGAGCGCCATGCGCTCGCGCGTCGAGATCATCGTCTCACATGGTCTACACAAGGCACCGGCGATCGGGATCCTCGTCGGTATCGTCGTGACGGTCATGGTGCAGTCCAGCTCGATCACGACGTCGCTGCTCGTTCCGCTGGCCGGAGCGGGCATTCTCACACTGCCGCAGGCTTTTCCAGTTACGATCGGTGCCAACATCGGGACGACGGTCACCGCGCTGCTCGCGGCACTGGCGGTGACCGGGCCCAACGCACGTTGGGGCATCACGATCGCGCTCGTGCACCTGGCATTCAACCTGAGCGCCACGCTGTTGATATACCCGGCGCAGCGGGTCCGTAACATCCCGCTCACCGCTGCACGGCGTCTCGCCGCCGTTGCCGTCCGCTCCCGCAGGTGGGCGCTCATCTACGTGACCGGCCTATTCTATGGCGTCCCTGCTCTGTTTGCGGTGTTGAACCGGCTTCTCGGGTAGCACTGGAGGCACACCATGCTTCGTGAACTGCTTGCCATCTTCCGCTCGGACAAGCCACTCGCCCGGATGGGCGAGAACTTCGCCGAGATGCTCAAGCTGACGTACGAGATGACCGTGAAGGCGGGCGACCTGTACTTCGCGGATTCGGTCAGACCTGACGAGCAAACCAAGATCTACAAGACGGACGTCGGGGTGAATAAGCTGGAACGGGCGATCCGCAAGCAGGTCATCGCCCATCTCTCCCTGCACGGGACATCGGGCTCCCTGCCGTATTGTCTGCTACTGATGAGCCTGGTAAAGGACGTGGAGCGCATCGGAGACTACGCCAAGAACCTTGCCGAGGTGAAGGAATACCATCCCGATCCGCTGCCGGATGGCGATGCGCTCGTGCAGTTGCGCGAGATACGGGTCAGGGTCGAGACATCGTTCGCCGAGACTGCCCAGGTCCTGGAGACATCCGATCGCGAGCGCGCACTCGCTATGACACGTGAGGGGAGGGAGTTGACTCACCGCTGCGACGCCCTGGTGGAGCAGGTGGCCCGCAGCGACTATCAGGCGCGCACCGCCGTCGCCCTGGCCTTGGGCGCCAGGTTCTACAAGCGCACAGCGGCGCACCTGCTGAACGTGCTGTCGAGCGTCGTGATGCCGCTGCACAAGCTCGATTACTACGACGAGAAAGAGATCGACCGCGATACGGACGAGGACGAAAGCGACTAACGGGGGCCGGAAGATTGGGACGGGCCCCTCGGGACCAAGGCCGGCGAGCTCGATGCGCTCGCCGGCCTTGGTCCCGGACTACTGCTTAGTGGCAACCCCTACTGCCCCCGCTGAAACACCTCATTGATCCCGACGATCGTTATCTTGTCCTCCGTGACCGGGATCGGGAAGTTGGCGATCAACTCGTCTTCAGCCATGTGCTCGGCCGACATCTCGGTGGCATAGGTGATCGGCGTCGCCACGCCGCTCAGCAGCTTGGCCTTCATCGCCTCGGCATCACGGGTGATGAAGACGATATACATGTTGTCGTACTGGAGGTACCTGCGGATCGACTCGTTCACGCCGTCGAGCGAGAGCGCTGTCAGGCCGGGCCTGATCGACTCCAAGAAACCGCCGCCGCCGATACCGTAGAACGCATCGTCAAGGGCATAGGCGAGCCGCCGGCTGATCGTCGAGCCCCAATTCACGCTGTAATTGCGCAGGAACTGCTGGGTCGCGCTCAGCGTCTCCTCGCTCATGCCGCTGTCGACGATCGCCTCGAGCTCGCGCAGCGCCGCCCGCGTAGCGAACAAGGTCCGGTCGTGCAGGTTGCCGGGTGCCGTCATGGCGATCGGCCGAATCCAGATCTCGAACAGCTGATGGCGGCGCGAGCAGTTGACCCGTGGCTGCATCGTCGCGTAGCCCTGCGGGAAGGCCTCGATGTAGCTGTAGTCGCCGTAGTTCATCCCCCGTTTTTCCCGGATCACCTGGTACAGGTGGCTGAACGAGTTGCGGTGCTCGCCGAACCAGGAGTTCATCGCCATCATGCCGTGGAAATCGGGATCGCCACGCAGCAATGTAGTCGGGAAACCGATCGAAATGGGCGTCGCGTCGGTCGGCTTCTCGACGATCAGTATCTCTATGCCTTCCGGCATCCGCGGCTCAGGCGGTGCGAGGCTCGGCACGACGCCTTCCGGCAAGGTATTGAAGTCCTCGCGCACCCGTACGAGTAATCCGTCCGGATAGCCGCCTCCGATCCCGACGACGATGTTATTGCGAACGTAGTACTGCGAGTAGAAGTTTTTGATGTCGTCGAGCGTGATCGACTCGACCGACTCCACGTAACCTTCCTCGGGGTGCTCGTACGGCGTCCCCGCGTAGGCCATGTTGAAGAGCAGTTCCTTCGATAGTTCCTCGTCACGGCCGTAGCGGCGTGTCCGCTCGAGGAAGTTCATCGTCTGGCTCTTCACGCGCTCGAAGTCCTCGTCCTTGAACGCAGGTGCCAGCAGGTGGTTCTTGAACAGCTCGTAGTAGGCGTCCAGGTTGTCGCGGTGGATGCGGCCTGTAAAGACCGTCATCTCTTTGTCGACGTTGTAGCCGTAGCCGGCCGCCATCGGGTAGAGCTTCTCGAGGATCGCATCGTAGCTGTCCGCGGTGGTGGACCCGTCGGACAGCAGGCTCGCCGTCAGTGCCGCGATGCCCTCTTTCCCGGCGGGATCGTCCTGCGAACCGGCCTTCACCCAGATATTGAACGCGATGAATGGAGATTCCGGCTCGGGGAGGGCGATCGTACCTTCCGGAGCCGTCTCACAAGCCCCCAGGATGAGGAGACATGCCGGTAGCAATGCTAGCTTTTTCATTATTCCCCCTCCGCCTGGACCATCGTCACCACGGTCTTGCCGGTCTCGACGAGGTAGCGCCGCGCGGCCTCGCGCACATCCTCGCGGGTGACTGAATCGAGCGTGTTGTAGTACTCGTTGACCGCCTCGATACCGCCGGTGTTGATCACGTACGGGATCATCGAAAAGGCAATGTTCTGCGCCGTCTCAAGGCCCATGAGGAACCCGTACTTCATGTTGCTCTTAGTGTCGGAGAAGAGCTTCTCGTCCACCAACTCCTCACGGAATTGGTCGACCGTCGCCTGAATCTCTCGCTCGACCGAGCCGACATCGGCCGGATCGACGACCATGGTCATAATACTCAGCAGCGCCGGGTCGCGAGCTAGCCCGAAGTTGCCGTTGAGGAACTGCACGCGCCGTTCCTCAATGACCAGTCTCCCGTAAATATCGGAGTTCGATCCGAATGCGACCTGACCGAGCACCTCGGTGGCCACGGCAAGCCTGTCGGTCGCGCTCCAGGCCGGCCCCTTGTAGTTGACGGTGAGGATCGGCAGCGTGCGGCCCGGAAAGTCCACGGTTCTGCGCCGCGGTGCCTGCTGGGGCGGCTCGTCGGGGATCTGGGGCTGCACGTAGCCGGGCTCCCAAGCCGAGTAGTACTGCCTCACCAAGCCCTCGACGACATCGGCGTCAAAGTCGCCGGCGAGAACGAGTACGACGTTCTCGGGGCGGTAGTAGCGCTGGTAGAAGGAGCGACTGTAGTCATAGCCTTCCGGCATCGCCCGTACGTCGGCCTCGAAGCCGATCGTCGTATGCCTATAGGTGTGCCGGTCGTAAGCCGTCTCGCGGAGCTTTTCGTCGAGATAGCGGAACGGTGTCAGCGCGCCCTGCTGGTACTCGCCGAGCACCGCACCGGCCTCGGTGCGGAAGTCGGGCTCGGAGTAGGCGAGGTTCATGAAGCGATCCGACTCCAGATCCATGATCTGCTCCAGGTACTCGTTGGAGGCGACCAGGTAGTAGACGGTCTGGTCGTTCCCGGTGAACGCGTTTCGCGAGGCACCGATCTCCGCCGTGATCGCGTCGTAGTTCGGGTACTTCTCCGTGCCGCGGAACATCATGTGCTCGAAGAAGTGCGCGTATCCACTACGCCCCGGTTCCCATTCGTCTCGGCTGCCCGTTCGCACTATCGACACGTAGGCAATCTGGTTCGGCGCGCCGGCCTCGATCAGGTACGCCTTGAACCCGTTCTCCAACTCGACCAGTCGGTAGTCGAACGGGAAGATGCCCTCCTGCTGAGCCAAGGCAGGCGTTGCCAGCGCCAGTGCCAGTGCGACTTTGATCAGCACTTTCATCGGCTATACCTCCGTCTTGACGAGAAGGAGACCTCCAAACCACGGAGCGTGACCCGCCCATCCGGGCGGCGACGGTCGTCACGTGGCTTGCGGCCTGTTGTTGGAACGGTAGCAATCTAAGGGGGCAGCGAATGTCACGCACTAGTGGCCCGGCGGCCCGGCCGGGGACATCAGTCACCGGGCGACGCGGCGAGCGCCCTCTCCACCAGGGCCTTGATGTCGCGCCCTCCGGGGTGTTCGGGATGGGCCTCGATCATTCTCTCGGCAACCGGCAGCGCCTTCGAGAACTCGCCCAGCTTCACGTAGTGGTCGGCAAGGGCATACAGGTAGTCGAGGTTGTCAGGCTCGAGCTCGACGGCGGTGCGCAGGGCGGCCTCCGCCTCGGCATCTCGCCCCAGGAACTGCCGTACCAGGCCGAGGTTGTAGTATGCCCGCGAGTTTTCCGGCATACCAGCCACCGCCCGCTCGAGTAACTCGGCTGCCTCGTCATAGCGGTTCAGCTCGCCCAGCAGAAGCCCCAGCGAGTAGGCTACGTCGTACTGTTCGGGATATGCCTCGAGCACCTGACGCAGCAGTCGCTCCGCCTCCTGGTTTCTACCCATCGAGTTGTAGAGTACGGCGAGGTTCGCCTTCGCTGGGTAGAAGAGCTCGTCGATCTCTATCGCCAATCTGTAGTACTCCTCCGCCTTCCGCGGCTCGCCGAGCCTCGCGTATAAATTGCCCAAGTTGAACCCGGCGAAGGAGAAGTCGAGGGAGTACTCCATCGCCTCTCGGTACTCGGCCAGCGTCTCGGCCAGCGCCTCCCGCTGGTAGGCCTTCAGCAGTCCGCTGGGCAGCCCGGCCAGGCGCGTGGCCGCCTGTGTGCGGACCGCGCGCACGGGGTCGAAGAGGAGAGGCGCGACGAGCTCGACCAGTTCTTCCGTCGCGCCGGGTGTGAAGTTGAGAACAGCCGTATAGCGGACGAGTGGCTCCTCATCCTGAAGTGCGAGGTTGAAGGCCGCGGTGCTTGGTTCGCCGGGGTAGGCGCCGAGCAGTGAGAGCGCCGTGGCCCGGACGATGGCTGGATAGAGCTCGTCCTGTGAGAGCCGAATCAGGTCTCCGTGCGCCTCCGGCTTCCCCTCGCGGCCGGCGGCGATGATCGTCCCATAGTGCGGTTTCTTGGCCCTACCGTACCAGTCCTCATAGTGTTCCGCCGACCAGCGGGCGGATTCGTCATCATGGCAGCCGCCCTGACCGCAGGCGTTGGGGACGCCGATCTGGAGGGTGAGATCCGGGCGCGGCACCCGGATGCTGTGGTCGGCACGATGGTCGATGACCATGTAGGGCCGTTCGGCCATGTGGCACTTGACACACAGCGCCCCATCACTCGGCTGACCCTCGTGGACCTTCTTGTGGAAGTGGTGATCGTAACTGTCGTAGGTGTCCCCTCTGTGACACTGCAGGCATAGCTCGTTCCCTTCCCTCACCAGTTGCAGGCTGTGAACATCGTGGCAGTCGCTACAACGCACATCGTTCTTGAACATCTTGCTCTGGACGAACGAGCCGTAGACGTACACCTCCTCGAGGATTTGGCCGTCGGCGAAGTACAGCCCTTCCTCGAGAACCGCGGGGACCTGACTGTCCAGGATCTCGGTGCTCGTATGATTGTAGTCGCCCAACTCGGTACGCCGCGAATGGCAAGGTGCGCACAGCTCGACCTGCTGCTTCGAGCTCACGCCGCTCGTCTTGATCAACAGCTCGTAGTTGGCCGATTGGGGCCGTGCCATCGGCGGGATCTCTGCCCATTCGACGTGTCGCGAGCCCGGCCCGTGACAGGCCTCACAGCTCACATCGATCTCCGACCATGTTGTCGCGAACGTCTTCGTCGTCGGGTCGAAGTCCTTCCTGAGATTCGTCGAATGACATTCGGCGCACATGCCGTTCCAGGTCTGGCCGCCCCGCGTCCAGTGCAGCCAGTCGTCGTACGGGATGTCCTGGCCCGGATAGAGATAGAACCACTCGCCGCGCTCGACATTCCAGGCGATGGTCAGGGACTGGAGTCGACCGCCGGGGAACGGGATCAAGTACTGTTGGAGCGGCTCGACCCCGAAGGTATGGGTGATCTCGAACTCGCCCGGCTCGCCGTCGGGGCCCTGGGTGTGAACGAAGTATCTGCCAGCTTTGCGGTAGAAGCGGGCGCTGATCGCGCCGTACTCGAAGACGGCGTCGTCGAAATCGCCCAGCACCGTACTCGCGCTGGCCGGCGCCATCGAATTGTCGTGATCGGAGCCGCGCCAGGCGCTGTCGGCCGCCTCGTGGCACGAGACGCAGCTCTCCCGGCCCACAAAGCTCGCCGCACCCACATCGAGCGCCCGAGGCACGGCCCGCGCCCTGCTCTCCTTGAGCGCGTAGACCGGCACCGTCAGCACGATCACCGCCGACGCGATGATCCCGGCGAGTCTCCATCGGTGCAGGCTGTCGTGATTCATGGATCAACCCTGGCCCATCCTGCTCAAACGATCGGGAGGCTGGTGACCGGTCGCCGGTCACCGGTCAAAGCCAAACTCACGGCTGCACGACCTGCGCATAATCGAACGAGCCACGTTTCAACGGCCGACTGACATCGACCTTCACGATCCCGTTCTCTATACGCACGGCGTAGTTGTCCAGCGCCCGTGGGGCCGGCGGGCTCAACACATCACCCCTTATGTCGTAAGCCGACGAGTGGCAGGGGCAGACGAAGCGGGCCTCGTCGTCGATCCAGGGCACCGTGCAGCCCAGATGCGTGCATTCCCGTGACAGAGCCAGAAACCCACCGCTCTCCAGACGCGCCAAGTAGAACTTCCCTGCCGGAAACGCGGTCACCGAGCCGGGGCTGAACCGCTCGACCGGCCCGGCGACGACAATCGATCCCGCGTCGTCCACCGTTCCGCTCTTGCGTGGGCGCAGGAAGTCAGCGGCGAGCCAGAAGTACTCCAGAAGCGCCACGCCGCCCAGCCCCAACCAGAGCTTCCATAGGAAGCTGCGCCGCGAGGACGACACGGCGGCGCCCTCAGGCTGGCCTGCTCCTCTCTGCGGTTTGCGCTGCGACATGCTTCCGTCACCTACAAGTTCCAGGGCCAGACCAGTGCCATGCCCGCTCCGCGGAACCAGGCGCCGGTGACCGTCAAGACTGCGAACGCCACGACCACGAGGATGAACACCGCCTGTACAGCCTCGGTCCGCGACGCGGCGAAGCTCCGCCTGGCGGCCACGTAGAGGCCGACGAGCCCCGCCAGCAGCACGGCGAACGGCAGGGCACCCTCGCGGATCGCCGGCGGCAGCCCCGGGAGCCAGGCCGCGTAGTCGATCACGTATTCGTCGAGCACGATCCACAACGGCGTGAGCAGCAGGGCGGTGAGCGCCGCAGCCATCGCCAGTCGTCTCCCCTTCAGAGAGGCGAACCAGACGCCCGGCGCCGGGCGATCGTATTTCAGGTACGGCATCAGCACGAGCCCGGCGGCGGCGAGCAGCGGGATGATCAGCACGGCGAACAGCCCGTGGAAGTGGAACAGCAGCTCCTGGAAACCGACGAAGTACCAAGGAGCCTTGGCGGGGTTCGGGCTCATCCCGGGGTTGGCCGCCTCGTCCAGCGGGGCGTCCACGAATACCGAGAAGGCCATCACGAACGCGACCAGTATCAGAGCGACGGCGAACTCGCGCATCAGCAGATCGGGGAGCGCCAGGACCGATTGGGGCTTCTCCTCCGGCTCCTCATCCGGCGCGCGTGGGATCACAACGCCTCGCGCCTTGCGCACGCGCCAGAAGTGCCAGGCCATCAGCATGATCAGCGCCACCGGTACGACCGTGGTGTGGAAAGTGTAGAAGTTGATCAACGTCGCCGAGCCGATCTCGCTGCCGCCCCGGATCACGCCTTGCAGCCAGTCACCGATCAGTGGCACATAGCCTATCATACCCGTGCAGATCGTGATCGCCCAGTAAGAGAGCTGGTCCCAAGGCAGCAGGTAACCGGTGAAGTTGGATACTAGCACGCAAAGCAATAGCGCCAGCCCGATGACCCAGTTGAACTGACGCGGTCCGTGATAGCCGCCGGTGAAATACACGCGCAACAGGTGCAGGAAGACAATCGCGATGAGGAAGTTGGCGCTCCAATGATGAATATTCCGCACCAGCTTCCCGAAGAAGATCTGATTCTGCAGTGCCAGGATGGAATCGTAGGCCCGCTCGGGAGACGGCTCGTAGACGAACATCAGCAGGACGCCCGTCGCCGCGAGCAGCAGGAAGAGCACCAGCGACATCCCGCCCAGGCCGAAGGTGTGAGTGTACTTCAGGCTTCTGGCCGGCAGGCGAACCGGTCTGAAATGCAGGATGAGGTTGTTGAGTACGACCCATTTCCGTTCCCGGTCATCCCGTGGGTAGACCGGGCCTCGGAACACGGAGCGCCAGAAGCGACGGGCGAACCCTACTCGCTCTTCATTCCCGCCGCCCGCCGACCCCGTCATGCGGTCCGCAGGATCCAATCCCACAGAGGAGTGCTCACCCCGAAGTCACGCCGCGAGTTCTGGTAGTGGTGGCGGAGATGTTTCTTCTTCAGATAAAGCATCATGCGACCGTGCAGCGAGAAGTGGTGCACCGCATAGTGGATCGTGTCATAGACCAGGTACCCGAACGTGAAGCCGCCGAACAGCGCGGGTCCCGCGCCCGCTCCGAACGCCAGCCAGAAGACGAAGAAGAAGAACACGGCCAGCGGGATACTCACCGAAGGCGTCATGACCAGGTACTCCGCCAGGGTCCAGAGCGCCAACCCTCCGACGAACAGCAGGCCAATGCTAGCCGGCGGGATGTCAGCTGCATGACTCAGGTAGAGCACCAGGGCGATGATCGGTAAGTAGATCAGGTGAGGAACGATGGGGTGCACGTAAGTGAACCACTCTAGGATATCGCTCTTGAAGATCCTCACCGACTCGTCCTTGTTCGACACGTACTTCCTGGCCATTCCACTCCCCTCATGCGCTGACGCTCGACCCAGGGCCGGGCAAGCTGCCCAGCCCATATTTCGTGGAGTGCCGTCAGGATACAAGAAGACCGCAGTGCTGAAAAGGGGCTTCGCCGATCGAGGCTGAATTTCCCGGACCGCGCGGATATATTGTGTCCCATGACAAGGAGGAGGAGGGAATGTCGGGAAAGCTGATCCGGGAGCTCGTTCGAAGAAGGATCCCCCAGTTCGTCGGGGTCTATCTCGCCGCCGGGTGGGGTCTACTGGAGTTCACGGATTGGGCGATGCGGCGCTTCGAGTGGAGCCTCCCGGTGACCGACTACGTGGTTGGCGGCCTGCTCCTGTTTCTGCCGCTTGTGGTTTTCGGGGCCTGGGCGAGTGGGGGGCGGGTCGCCGTGACCACGTCACAGCGGAAGGCGAAGGATGGCCGCAAGTCCATCGTTGTCCTGCCCTTCGCTAATTTCGGCAGCAGCCCGGACAACGAGTACCTGAGCGACGGCATCACCGAGGAGATCATCAACGCCCTGACCCGCGTGGAAGGCCTCAGTGTGGTCTCGCGGACGTCCGCCTTCGCCTACAAGGGCAGGAGCGAGGATGTACGGAAGATTGGCCGCGAGCTCGACGTCGACGCGGTGTTGGAGGGGAGTGTGCAGGTACTGGGAGACAGGCTCCGCGTAACGACGCAGCTCGTCGACGTTGCCGGCGGGTTCCACCTCTGGTCTGAGCGCTTCGACCGCGAGATGCAGGACGTCTTCGCCATAGAGGACGAGATAGCGGAGAACGTGGTACGGGCGCTACGCCTCTTCCTGCGCGAGGATGAACGGCGAGCGCTCGCCAAACTGCCGACCTCCAACGTCAGAGCCTACGAATACTACTTGCGCGGCCGCCAATTCTTGCACCAATCGCGCAAGAAGAGCCTTGAGTTCGCCAGGGAGATGTTCCGTCGCGCCATCGAAGTCGACCCAGAGTACGCCCTCGCCTACGCCGGCGTCGCCGACGCCAGCGCGCTCATCCACATGTACTACCCGACCGCGGAGGGCAATCTGGAACAGGCCGACGAGGCGAGCGTCAAGGCCCTCGAGCTCGACGCCGAGCTTGCCGACGCGCACGCCGCCCGTGGATTCGCGCTCTCCATGCTGAAACGATTCGACGAAGCCGAGCGGGAATTCCAAACCGCCATGAAGCTCGACCCCAAGCTGTACGAGGCGCGCTACTTCTACGCTCGAGCTTGCTTCCAGCAGGGCAAGCTGGCCGAGGCAGCGCGTCTGTTCGACGAAGCTGCTCAGGTCCGTGAGGACTACCAGGCGGTCTTCTTCGCCGCCCAGTCGTACGAGGCGCTCGGTAACCAAGCCGAGGCCCAGGCCCGGTATCGCCAGGCACTCCAGGTCGCTGAGACCCACATGGAGCTCAATCCAGACGATCCGCGTGCCGCTACGATGCGTGCCGTATCCCTCTGTCGCCTCGGCCGGCCCGAGGAAGGGCTTCATTGGGCTGAGCAGGCTCTGGCGATCGATCCCGAGGACGCTGGCGTCCGTTACAACGTCGCCTGCCTGTACGCGCTGGAAGGTGAAGCAGAGAAGGCTATCGACTGTCTGGAAGATGCTATAGAGGTCGGATTCGGGAACCGCGGCTGGATCGAGCAAGACCCGGACCTCGCCTCACTGCGCGGGCACCCGCGCTTCCAGGCCCTGCTAGAGAACGTATGAGGTGGGCATTCTAACGCTCTATTCCATCGCGAGATACGACGCCACGGCTATAGTAATGCTTCACCTCCTGCATCTCGGTCACCAGGTCCGCTCTCGCCACCAGTTCGGCCGGCGCACGCCGCCCCGTCAGGACCAGCTCCACAGCGCGGGGCCGAGCGGCTAGAAAAGCCAGTACCTCTTCCAGGGCGAGCAACTCGAACCAGAGGGCGACGTTGATCTCGTCGAGGACGACGATGTCGTAGCGACCGGAGAGCATGGCCTGGCGGGCGCATTCGAGGGCTCGGTGTGCGCGGGCGATATCGTCGGCGGTGACATCCTCACGGCGGATACACTCGGGCCTACCGAACTGCTCGATGGTGATCGACGGATGGTCGCGGAGGGCCTCGAGCTCGCCGTAGGACTGTCCCTTCATGAACTGGCAGAAGTAGGTCTTGAGTCCGTGCCCTGCGGCGCGCAACGCCAGCCCGAGGGCCGCAGTCGTCTTGCCCTTGCCATCGCCGGTATAGATCTGGACGTAGCCGGTCTCCATCGGACTACCCTACCCTGCCTTAACGAGGCGCCGCAGCGCGGCGACGGCTACCTGGATGGCACTGGATTCGCCACGAGCCAGGCTGGCGTCGCCGATCGCCCCGGCACCGACCAGGTTGACCACACCCGTCACACAACCGCCACGCAGGCCCATGGCGCTGCACATGGTGAGCAGGGTCGCCGCCTCCATCTCGTAGTTCAGTACGCGCAGCCGTCGCCACTCCTCGGTAGCGCCCTGCAAACGCCTCAGGACATGGCCGCCGAACGAGTCGCTCCGCTCCTCGCCGGGGTAGAAGGTCGCAGAGGATACCGTGATGCCGACGTGATAGCGGCGGTCGAGCTCCGCGGCGGCGTCTACTAGCGCCCGCACCATCTCATGGTGAGCTACGGCCGGGTACTCCAGCGGCGCGTAGTCGGTCGAGGCACCGTCCAGGCGCACCGCCCCCGCGGTCACGATCACATCGCCTATGGCGATCTCGGGCTGAATGGCTCCAGTCGTGCCGACACGCAGGAAGGTGCGCACTCCGAGACGAGCCAGCTCCTCGACGGCTATCGATGTCGAGGGTCCACCGATGCCCGTCGAGGTCACGAGTACCGACTGGCCTTCGAGGTTACCGAGGAACGTGCGGAACTCGCGGCGATTGCCAACCTCTCGGGCCCGCGGGTCGAAGGCCGCGGCGATCTTAGCGACGCGTCCCGGGTCGCCGGGGAGCAGCGCGTGCGTTGCTCCGGCGACGGATGCGGCATCGAGATCGAGATGGTAGACCCTATCCATGGTTCGAACGTCCGGTGCCGGTGTGCTTCCTGGCGTGACTAGGTAAGCCTAGGGGTCGGTCGATGACGGGTTGCTCGGATCCACGCATATGTGCACGAGCCTGTCGCCTTGCTGGAAGCTCCTACACTCGAGCCCGCTGCAGCAATTGAAGTACGGCTCATCGTTGGTCCCACACCTCTCGCCCTCCTCCTGACACTTAGGGCCGCTAACATCGGTGCATCCCGGTGTCGTCGTTGGGAGCATTGCCGCGCCGACGATCAAGAATGTGCGGACTAGGCGTCTGTTAAGCACCTCGACCGTATCCTCCATTCGAGCTAGGGTCCATCAACCAAACAGAACAGCCCTCCAACCAGAACGAATGCTGCCAGCTAGTCGGGGTCCCTGGCGTCCCATTGCCGAGTGTCGAGCAGTTCGCCGGCGGGAGTCAGGGCCCGAAGCGTGATCTTATCAGACTCCACCTCGAAAAGACAGAAGTGGTGCCGGTCGAAGAAGACCTGCGAGTAGGGGTTCTGGATCTCCGCCTGGTCGGTCGGCCTGTAGAGGGGCGCGCCGCCACCGCCGCAGGTGATGGCGGTAACGCCGGTCGGCAGCTCCGAACGTTCGTAGTCGTGGTCGTGTCCCGCGACGAATCCCGTCGCACCGTAGCGACCCAGAATCGGAACGATGACCTCGCGAGCCTCGCGTACAGGCCGCTCCACGGGGTGACCCTCCTCGTCCAGACGCCCGTGTGTGGCGGACGACCAACCGGGATAGTGGTTGAACAGGAACGTGAACCGGGCGTCCGAGCCCGACAGTATCTCTTCCAGCCAGGCGGCATTGGCACTTCCGCTGGACCAATCCTGACCGCCATCGATGCCGATCAACAACACGCCGCCAAGCTCCTGCGCCCAGTTGCGGGACCGCCCGTCCTGCGACGGGGAGAAGGCCAACTCGTCGTAGAGCGCAGCGTTCTGCTCGTGGTTGCCGATCACGAGGTAGGACGGAGTGTGGGCGAGGAGGATCTCACCCGGATCCCAGAACTGAGCGTCCCACTCCCAGTCGCGACGCCCGTCCGTGACGATGTCACCGACATGGATCAGCAGGCGAGGATTCGCCCCTGCGACCGCGGTCGCTACGGCGTGCCAGTCCTCGACGTGCGTCCGGCTGTCGCCGACCGCGACGAAGCGGAATGCCCCCTGGGGCGCGCTGGGCGGCTCGATGATCCGGGAGGCATGGAAGCCGTCCCGCTCCGCTACCACCGCGTAGGATCCCGATACTCCCGGCCGGCCGCGCGGCACGCGCAGGCGATGCAGCAGTCCCAAGCGGGTTTGCGCCAGCGGCTCGAGCGTCTCGAACCTCTCTGGCAATTGCCCGGCCTCGAGCCGGTACACCGCCACGGTGGCCGGCATGTTCGTGCGCGCGGTCAGCGTGAAGAAGTCCTCGCCGAACGCTCCCAGGAGCGGGCCCGTTTGGAACTCCACGTCGCTGGACCTCAGCGCCGCCAGCGTGATCGCGGGCGCGAACACCCAAGCGCTATCGCGTGAGGCGTTCCTGACCTCGAGTTCCACGATCAAGCGGTTTGCACCCGGCTGCAGCCAACCGGGATCGATGCCAGGCACAGTCCGATAGCGCATGCCCTCGAGCGGCAGGGGCACATCCTGGCCGTTGAGCTCGAGGCGCAGCGAGCGCAGGGCGGTCGTGACATCGTGGCTCACCGTGAGAGACGCAACTTCATCCGCATCGGTGGCTGGTGCGGTGGTACCGTTAAACTCGAACCCGATCGTCACCGTCGCACGATCGCGGGGCGCGATGGAAGGTGGCTGGGTGGAGAAAGTCTCGCCGCCGTCCGTGCTGTATTGCGGCGCGGCCCCGGCGAGCAGGTCGACGTCGACCGCCCTGCCCTGCTCGGCGGCGTCGTTCTGGAAAGAGCAGCCCAGCAGTGCTACTCCGGCTAGATGCAGCAGAATTCTGCGATACATAGCGCTTCTCCGTTCTCGCGCTCCAGTTATAGAGATGGCTCATCCACTGAGACGTTCTGCTATTTCAGCTCGGCCACCGCTTCCACGACGCGACCGATCTCTGCCGTCGTGTTGTAGATGTGGGGACAGAGCCGGATCCCGCTGAACTCCCCTCGCCGCGGCGTGCAGGCGACCCCGTACTCCGCGTACAGTGCGTCGTACGCCTCACCGATGTCCGGGACCACGGGATCGAAGACGACGACGCCGGCCGACAACTCGCCTTCGCGCGGGGTGTGGAAGCGAACGTCCGGGACGCGATCCGCCAGCTCATCCTTCAGGGTCGCGGAAAGCCAACGCACCCGCTCCTCTATCCGATCGACCCCGACGCTCCGGTGGAACAGCACCGTTGTACCCATGGAGACGACGGCGGCGTCATCTCGCTGGCCCAGCGTCTCGAACTTCCGTGCGCCGGCGTCCTGCGCACCCTCCCAGCCGACGCCCACGATGTTGGGCCAGAGGTCGGCAGCGCGCTCGCGCCGCACGTATAGGATTCCCGCCTCCTTCGGGCCGACGAACCACTTGTGCGCGCTGGCGGTGAAGAAATCGCAGCCCATGTCGTGGAGATCGAGGCACGCCGCGCCGAAGCTCTGGGCGCCATCGACAAGAGTGAGGATGCCGCGGGCGCGTGCGATGTCGCAGAGTCGCTTGGCCGGCAACGCGACGCCCGAGATGTTGGAGAAGTGGCTGAAGGCGAGCACCCGGGTATTGTCTGTGATCGCTTCGGCGAACGGTTCGACCAGCTGATCGACGCTGCGGGGGGACGGCGGTGTCGCCACCCGCTTGACCCTGTAACCGTAGCGCTCGGCACGGACATCCCATGCGATGTTCGCCGTGGGGTGGTTCTGGTCCCAGATCACGACCTCGTCGCCGCGCCCCAGTTCGAGGCCGTTGATCACCGTGTTGTTGCCTTCGCTGGTGTTGCGCGTGATGGCGATCTCGTCCGCCGCGGCGCCCACATACTCGGCCAGCGCCGCGCGGGCGCCTTCACGAAGCTCGTCGAACTTGGCCCGGTTCTGGAACGAGGCATCGGCATCGACGTCACGCGTATAGCGGAATACGGCCTGCTGAACCGGATAAGGCGACGGGCAGAGGTTGGCCGCGTTCATCAAGATGAGCCCGTGTCTCAGCGGGAACTGCTCCTTGACCAACCGCCAGAACTCCTCGTCACCGGGATCGGCCGCAGCGCGTGAGCGGGCGTCGCGGACCAGCGCAGCCCAAGTCGTGTGCCGGTCATCCGCTGCCAGACTTGTCGGGAACGCGACGGCGGCGGCGGTGCCGCCGAGCAGCTGGCCGAGAAACCGGCGTCGTGAAGAACTGCGCATGTCAATTCCTTCGTTCCGGGTATTACAACGGATGGTCACTCGTGGCGAATCGCCGTCATCGGGTCGACCGTTGCGGCTCTCCGGGCTGGCAGGTACACCGCCGACAGCGCCGCCAGGATCAGAACGCACGTGCCGGCGGCCAGAGTGAGCGGGTCCAAGGGCTCGACGCCATAGAGCAGGCTTCGAACCAGCTCCGTCAACGCCAGCGAAGCGGCCAGCCCAGCGCCGAGCCCCAGGGCCACCGGGACCACCGCCCGCCCGATCATCAGGCGGCCGATGTCGCTGCGTCGCGCACCGATCGACTTGCGGATGCCGATCTCTCGCGTTCTGCGGCTGACGGCCAGGCTCATCACGCTGAATATGCCGGCCGCCGCCAACGCCAGGCCGAGAAACGCCAGAGCCGAGAACATCTCGGCGTTCATTCGATAGGTGTAGAGGAATCCCCGTACTACGTCATTGTACGTCACGACGTTGACGATGGCGAGGTGCGGCTCGAAGTCGCGCAGCCAACGGTACAGAGACGGCACGGCGGCGCCCGGGTCGCCCGTTGTCGCGACCAGCAAGGCGCTGCCGGTCGGGTAGGCGTGCTGGGGGTAAGAGAAATACGCCGTCGGCTCCGTTTCGCCGAGGAAGTCCTGCGTCTTCGTGTCGCGCACAACCCCTACGATCTCGAACGCCCGATCCGGTCCATCGTTTCCGGGCCACCACAGCCGACGACCCACCGCCGGTTCTCCGGCAAAGAAGCGTTGCGCCAGTTTCTCGTTGACCACGGCGACGTCGGGGGCACCCGCCGTATCACCGGCGACGAAGTCACGGCCCCGGGTAACCTCGATGCCCAACACCTCGAAGAACCCCGGTATCACCTTGGAATAGACCAGGTCAACGGGCTCGGCCTGGCCGTCCAACCGCAGCTCCGCCGACATGTGCGGCGACAACAGCGGGTAGTCCGCTACGGTGGCGGCGCGCGCCCACGGCTCCTCGCCGATCCGTGCTGCGACCTCGCGGAAGAAGCGGTCGCGCTCATCGATCTCCAAGGTGGTGCTACTGGTCGAGATGTGGGTTACGACGAGGTGATCGTAAGAAAACCCGGGGTCGACATCACCTGCGGTGACGAGGCTGCGAAGCACGAGGCCGGCCACGACGAGAAGCACCACCGAGAGTGCGACCTGGGCCGCCACCAGCGTGTCGTGCATCCCCGGAAGGGGCCGACCATAGATCCGCCTGGGGCCGCCGGGCCGCAGGTCGGAGTCGACCTTCAGCGCCTGCAGCAGGTCGCGACGCGAGGCCCGGATCGCCGGCAGCAGTCCCGCCACCAGCCCGGTGATCAGGGCGATCGCCAGCGCGAACGCCACGACGCGAAGGTCGACCGACGCTTCCCTAGCCACGTCGGCGCCCCAGACGCTGGGTCGCGCGAAGTACGAGCCCAATCGTGCGCTGAGCGGACCGGCCAGCGCCAGCGCGATACCGCCGGCCAGCCCGGCGAGCAACAGATTACCAATCAGGACCTGCCGAAACAGTCGGCCTGGCGACGCACCAAGCGCCGCGCGCGTCGCTAGCTCACGCTGGCGCCCCACGGCCACCGACAGCAGGAGGTTCGCCACGTTGGCGCAGACGAGAAGCAGAAGCACGCCGGCAGCCACCATCATCAGGCGGACCGTGGCCGCCTCGGCGAGTCGGACGCGCGGGTCGATCCAGGTCGCCGCGCCCAGCCGCAGAACCCGCGTGCCGCGCTGCCCCGGATACGCCTCATCGAGCCCCGCTGCCACCGCTTGCAGCGCTGCCAGCGCCGCACCCTCTCCGACCCCGTCACGCAGCCGTCCGTAAACCCGCACCAGCGGCGTATCGCGATCCTCGGAGAACGCCGCCCAACGTGTGTATCGGTCCTTGAAGGGCGCGAAGGGGATCCACACATCCGGCCGGAAGCCGGAGACCGTGCCCAGGAACTCCGGCGCCGCGACGCCCACCACGGTGAACAGTCTGAAGTTGAGATAGATCATGCTGCCGATGACCGCTGAGTCGCCGTTGAAGCTGCGCAGCCACCAGGCGTGCGAGATGACCGCAGCAGGGTCTGACCCCGGGCGATCGTCATCGACCGATAGCCGGCGACCGATGCTCATCTCGACGTCCAGCGCGGAGAAATAGCTGCCGGAGACCGCCTCGAGAAACGCGACCTCCGTCATCGTCTCGAGGCGCACGCTGGCGGCGTAATACGGCTGCGCCGCGGCGACGCCCTCGAACGCACCCTCCACGGCGGCGTAGTCGAGGTAGTCGAGGTACGAGATGTCCTGGTTGGGATCGTCATCCTCGACCCCGAAGATCCGGACCAGTCGGTCCGCGTCCACTCCCGGAAACGGCTGGTAGAACCCGTTGATGTAGGTGAACACGGCCACAGCGGCAGAGAGGCCGAGCGTCAGGATGATCACCGCGACCATCGGGTAGAACGGTCTGCGGCTCAGGCCGCGCACCGACGTCCGCAGGTCGTGCAGCAGTCCAGCGAAGTTCATCGCATTCCTCTCACAGATACTTCGACAGGAACCCCAGCTGGTCGCTCACGCTGCTCTCGAAGTTCGCGCCAAAGTAGATGTCGAAATGGCCGATCGGATACCGTTTCACTTCCGCAAGATCTCCCAGTTTCTCCGCCGTCACTTCTGCGGCGCTTACCGGGGCCAATTCGTCGTTCTCACAGATCAGCAACAGGACTGGGCAACGTACTCTCCGAGCCGTGCTGACCGGCCTGTACTTGTCCCCCCGGATCGTGATACGAGCACAGGCTTCGTTGACGAAGCTGTCCGACGCAATTCGCGCATAGCCCTCATACACATCATCGACGGGCATGCAGGCAATGCTACCTGATCTTCCTACGATTGGGATCTTGTGAGCCGAGAGACCTAGCCAGGACCTCACCAGATCACGTTGCCCGTGTAGCATGAGACGGAGGCCGTTCTTGATGCCTACTTTTCGATAGGCCTGCAGCGCCGCCGCACGACCGTCCAGCCCCGGACACTGGGCGACCACACAGGCGATGTCGTGGTCTCTGGCGGCGGCCACGATAACGTGCCCTCCACTCGCCGAAGTACCCCACAGCACGATTCTCGCCGGGTCGAGCTCCTCGCGTCCCCGAGCGTAGGCGACTGCCGCCGCGTAGTCCTGCAACTGGTAGGGGATCCACACCAACTGGCGTGGCTCGCCGTCGCTGTCACCGAAATGCCGGTAATCGAACGCCAGTGCGGCGAGGCCAGCCCTCTGAAAACGGAGGGCATAGGACTCCAGGAGCATATCCCGCGTTCCCCCAAAGCCATTGGCCATGACCACGCAGGGTACCGGCGCGGTAAGATCGTCGGGCAGATAGAGCCAGGCGGCCAGCGACGTTCCATTGACCTGGAAGCTCACATCGGTCCTTGAGGGAGGCGGCGTGGCTTCCCGCGATCTCGACGGCACCGACGGCTCCAGAGACTGCGCGGGGACCGAGAACCCGGGCAGCAGCGCGACGACTAGCAGATGGCAGGCGAACACGCCGACCACGACGCCGATGATCTGCAGTACAGTGATGACTAACGTCATACGTCACGGTCCTCTCTCGCCGGCTCGTGTCGGTCGATCCAGTGCCAGACCGCAGCACCGGCGAACAGGAGCACGATCCAGTCGAGGGGTACTCGGTAGCGACTCATGTAGGCGACGATGTAGTAGATGAGAGGATAGGTCGCCAGAGGGATGAGGAGCGCCGCCCGTTGGGGAATCGCCAGGTTGGGTAGCGTCTGCCAGGCACCCAACAGCGCCAGCAGCGTGAGCCCGGTAACCAGCAAAGCCACAGTCGGCGCATGTAGTGGTCCGCACCACCAGTGTACGACGCGCGATGCCGTGAGCCGCAGAAACTCTCCCGGATGCGACCTGATCCAAGCCACGGCCTCGCGCCCCGCCCCACGCATATACGCGACCTCGCCCAGCTCACGGAGCAACAGCGCCTCCGCCTCATGTGTGCGCGGGTGGCGATGTTCACCTCGCACATCCATCACGTCCATCGCCGCTGCGGCACCTTCATGATTGCCCATCCGCAGTTCCAGGCCGAGGTTGCTGCGGATGAAGAACACCGCATCGAACGTCGCATAGTTCCGCCAGCCCCACGGTAGGCTGGCAAGCACGACACCCGCCGTCATGACTGCCGAGAGAGCCCACTTCCGGCGATCACGCCTCCACCAGAGCTCGAACACCACGCATCCCAAGAAGACGGTCAATAGAGCCGGTTGCAGGTGAAACGCGACGCCCCACGCCACGCCGAGCAGCAGCGAGCCGGCCACGGAGATGCGGGGCGCAGTCCAGCGCCGCAGACAGGCGAGCAGCAGCAAGCCCATGGCGATGGCGGTGAGCGCCTCGCCGTGCCCGGGCCACAATGCGATGAAGGCGCCGCCGAGACCGGCCAAGAACCCCGCCTGGCGCCCCACGCCGAGCCTGCCGGCCAGCCAGGGGAGCATGGCGTACATGACGCAGTACGTACTGATCCTGAACAGCCAGCCCGCATACCCGCCTACCAGGCCCAATCCGAACAGGCGCCAGATGCCAGCGAGGATGCCCGGCATGATCGGTGGCAGATGTGCCGTCGGTCCCGTGGGAACGATGTAGGGGTCGGCAAACTCGCCGCTCTGGGCCAGCGAGTACGCCGTGGCCTCCATCTCCCAGCGCGTGTGGGGGATTACGTAGCGGTCCGGGATCCGGGTCAGCAAGAAGCCGCGAATCGCGAAGGCGATGACGAAGATGACGATGAAGGATCGCCAGTGCGAACGGGTGAGCCAAAGCACGAAGGTCCGCAAGGGATTCTCGTGACCGGGCCGCTCGACATTGTCCATTGATGCTCGCCAGAGAAGAGGGCTCTGGTGGGGCTGCAAGAAGATGTGATGCGACCGCCGAGGGAGCAACGCTGGGGCGGTCCGTTCGCTGGACTTCCGAAATACTCACGGACCGGACCCCGACGGACCTCCCTGCTCTTGACAGTTGGTCGGCGCTGAGAGACGCTGGAGTACGTGTTCGAAGTGACGAGCCGAGGATGGGACGCGATGACGAGGAATCGGATCTACAACTTGACCTCCATCGGGCGACCACTGGACCCGGACTATCCGACGAACAGGGCCGTTCTGATAATCATGCCCATCGCCGGCATAGTGGCCGGCTCCTTTGCAGGTTTCCGCGGTGCCGGCATCACGGACGCGGCCATAGCCGGGCTGGTCGGTATCGCGGTGGCCGTCGGCTCCTGGGCACTGGCGCGGGAGTTGGCCCCCGACGACGATGCTGCCGCCTTCGTCGCCATGGCGCTGGCCTACGTCACGTATCTCGCCGTCGGATCGCCCAGCATCTTGCTACTGTTCACCTGCCTACTCGTCATCCGCGTCGTGAACCGTACCAGCGGGTTGCCGGCCCGCATGGCGGACTCGTTCATCGTCGCCGCACTCACCCTGGGGACGATGTACGCCACGCGCAGTCCGCTACTCGGCGCGGTTGCCGCTCTGGCCTTCGCTTTCGACGCAACGCTGGGCGATCCACTGCGTCGCCAGTGGGTCTTCGGCGCCCTCTGCCTGGCCGGGGGGATACTCTGGGCGGCCTGGTTCGGCAGCGGCATCGGCGACCTGGTGACGCCGACCGGAGTGTCTGCCTGGCTCGTGGCGGCCAGCAGCGTCCTCTACGCGGTTTCCTATTTCCGCACGCGCCGTGTGGAGGCCGTGGGCGACGTCAGCGGCGTGACGTTGGCTACCTCGCGTGTGCGCGCCGGCATGTTCATCGCGTTGCTCGTGGCCGCTCAGGCACTGACGATCGGACCGACTGGGACCGTCGATTCCTCAGCAGTTTGGGCCACGCTGGCGGGTGTCGGGATCGCCGGTTTGCGGTTGAAACCGCGTCCTCGAGCCGGCCGTAGTTGAGCCTGAGGCCCCTCCGCCTGCAGTTGACTGGAATTCCCAAACCGAGGAGTACGTACGCTCATGGGTGACTGGCTGGGTGATCTGACGCAGGATCTGCGGCACGCCTTCAGAGGCCTCACGAAATCCCGCGCTTTCACATTCATCGCCGTGTTGTCGCTCGCCGTAGGAATCGGCGTCAACACGGCGCTCTTCACGGTCGTCCATGCGACGTGGCTCGAACCGGTCCCCGGGGTTGGCGGCGCCGATCGGATCGTCGAGCTGGTGACCACGCGACGCGGAGCCGAGTCGGTGCTGTGGTCGTATCCCGACCTTCAGGATGTGAAGGATGCGGGGAGCCCCATCGAGGCTCTGGCCGGCGCGAAGGAGCGGGGTGGGAGCCTAACCACGGAAGACGGCACCCAGGGTGTCCGGGTGAGTTACGTGACAGCCAACTACTTCGAGGTGATGGGCGTCGCCGCGTCACGCGGCCGGCCGTTCCTTTCCTCTGAGGACCTGGTTCCGGGAGGACACCCGGTAGCGGTGGTGAGTCACGCGATGTGGCAGAACCGATTGGGCGGGCGCCAGGACATCGTCGGCCTGACCATCACGTTGAACCGAGCCCCCTACACAGTGGTGGGGGTGGCTCCCGAAGAGTTTCGAGGACACCGAACCTACTCGAGCACGGACCTCTGGGTGCCGATCACGCAGCACCCTCTCATGACGGGCGCCAATAGCCTCGCCAGGGATCGAACTGCGCTCTGGCTCGAGGTATTCGGACGGCTGCGCGCCGGCGCCACGGTGGACGAGGCGGACGTGGCGCTGCAGACGGTCTTCGCCCGGCTGGCGAACGAGTATCCAGAGAGCAACGAGGAACGCAGTGCGCGGGCCGCCGCCTTCGGGCCGGCGCCGGCCCACGCCAGGACCGAGAATATGATCTTTACAGGCCTGCTGCTTGGCCTGGCGGGCCTGGTTCTCCTGATCATCTGTGGAAACGTGGCCGGTATGGTTCTGGCCCGCAGTGCGACGAGAGAACGGGAGATCGCGGTTCGCATGGCACTGGGATCCGGGCGCGGGCGTCTGGTTCGGCACTTGATGGGCGAAGCGCTGCTACTCGCACTCGTCGGCGGAAGCCTGGGCATGTTCTTGGCCTTTTGGGTGACCGAGACCGTTTCACCCGCCTACTTCAGCGACATGCCCAATCTCAGCTTAGAGCCCAACCTGACGATATTGGCTTTCTCGCTGCTGCTGACGCTGGGCACGACAATCGTGTTCGGTCTGTTCCCCGCGCTTCGCTTCAGCAAGCCGGACATGATCTCGTCGTTGAAGGATGACACCGGGGGCGGCGGTCGTCGTGTCGGCCGCATCCACCGGGTCGCGACCTCGGCTCAGGCCGGCGTCGCCTTGAGCCTCATCGTCACCTGCAGTCTGTTCGTGCGTGCCCTGGGCGTGATGGAGCGGAGAGACCTGGGATTCGAGCCGCACAACTTGATGCTGACGAGGATCGACCTCTCACAGCAAGGCTACACCACCCCGGAAGCGGGTGAGGGCGTTCTGAACCGGATGAGAGAATCGGTCGGTGCCGTGCCGGGTGTGACGTCGGTGACCGTCGCCGACGGCATACCGCTTGATCTCGTGGGGAACTTCACCTCCGTGACGCGCGCAGATCGATCTTACGAGGCGAGCGGCAGCGTGACCGTCGAGTTCACGCTGGTTGACGACGGGTATTTCGAGACCATCGGCACTCCGATCCTGCGAGGGCGCGGAATCGAGCGCACGGACGAGGCCTCTTCCGAGCCGGCCGTCGTCATCACGCAGGCGTTGGCGGAGCGGCTGTGGCCGGGTGAAGAAGCAGTGGGTCGGCAGCTGCGTTTCTCGAGTCGATTCCACAGGATTTTCATTCCGCGCCAGGGGATCGAGGTGGATTCGGCGCGGGCCTACACGGTCGTCGGGGTCGTGGGCCAGGTCGCCTCGAGCCGAGCCACCGAGGATCGGCCCCAGGTCTTCATCTCGCTGCGACAGAACTACCGACCGCAGGTCATGATCGTCGCCAGAGCGCTGGCGAGCTCGGCCGCTTTGACCCGGTCGATCCAGTCCGCCGTCCTTGCAGTGGACCCGACGCTTCCCTTCCCGGTGATCTCGTCATCGGAATCGTTGGTGGAGCGTAGCACCGAGGCCCAGCGCCGAACGGCCGAGATGGCCGCCGGGCTGGGCTTGCTGGCGCTGCTCCTCTCGGCTATCGGCGTCTACGGAGTCGTGGCCTTCGCCGTCGCCCGCCGGACGCGAGAAATCGGTCTGCGGATGGCCATCGGCGCTACTCGCGCCCAGGTGCTGGGCGCGGTGCTGCGGGATGCGGTGCGCTTGGCCGTTCCGGGCCTGGCGGTAGGTGCGCTACTGGCGGTGGGAATGGCGGCGGCGGCGGGGAATATCCTGCTCGGAGTCAGCCCGGCCGATCCGCTCTCCTTAGGTGCGGCGGCCGGCCTGCTCCTCCTGGTTATCCTGCTGGCCAGCCTGGTTCCGGCGCGCCGGGCGTCGGGGATCGATCCGATGGTGGCGCTGCGAAGCGAGTGAGCCGAGTGTTCGCCTCACTGCGGCAGGTTCATGCGCCGCAGCAGATCCTGAAACCGCGGATCATCACGCAGATGGTCGTAATACGGAAACGCACTCAGGTACGGCATGTTTGGATCGCGCTCCTCGAAGCCCTGCTCCAGCCAGTCGAGGGCTCGGCTGCTATCTCCCGCGAGGACGTACGCCACCGCGATGTCTGTGGGAAGGACGTAAGTCACGTTACGTAGATTCGCCAACGTATCACCCAGGCGGCGCATCGCCCCCCGGTAGCCGCCTTCCGCATAACCTGAAGCCAGCGCCTCTTCGGCTTGCGTAAACTCGAGCGCGGCGAAGAACGACTGCGCTGCCGCCAGCGATTCGTCGTCCATGCCCTTTGCATGGTACACGCAGTGGAGCCCATAGAGCGCAAGAGCGTTATTGGGTGACATTCGGAGCAGCCTCTGGATTTGTACCATGGCGTCGTCATACCGGCGCATCATGTACAGGACCATACCGTGAAACGCCTGTATAAGCTCACCGAACGGGGCCGCCTCAATCGCCAGCTCCGACTGCTCAAGAGCTTCGTTCGGGCGCTTCATGATCAGCAAGAAGTGAGAATATTCGGATCGCAAGCCAGGATCGTTGGGGTTGAACTCGATGAGGCGGAGGAACGCCGCCTCCGCCGCCTCCCAGTCCCATTCGAGCCAGGTCTTGACGGCCGGGTGGCCCTGCGCCTCCACTAGCGTGCTGTCCAACTCGAGCGCTCTCGTGAAAGCCGCCCTGACTCGTGGTAATGCCTCATTGGAAGGCACCATCCCGAACTGCGCGCGGTTCATCCACACGTCGGCGATACCGAGATACGCCAACGCATAGCCCGGATCTCTTTCCAGCGCCATTTGGAAGCAGTGCAACGCTGTCTCGAGGTCCCGTGGCGTGAATTTGTCCTTGTGGAACCGGCCCCGCAGATAGGCCTCGTAGGCCTGCGGATTGACGGGCCGGGCGCTCGTCAAGCGGGCTTCCGCCTGCGGCGTGAGTGCCAGTTGGATCTCGGAGGCAATCGCCGCGGTCAGGCCACGGTAGAGCCGCTCCACGTTGCGTAGATCGCTGCGTCGGACGATGCGGTCCCCCACGTACTGCTGCGTGCGGCCGTCCACCACCGCGACCTGGATCTCAACGCTGTCCGCCGCTCGCGACACCGACGCCTCGATCAGTGCGTCGACCCCCAGCTCACTCGCGATCTCCCGGATTGGCTTCTGCATGTCCGCGTATTGCATCACCGACGTGCGGGCGATCACCGCCACCCCGGCCTGCTGCAGCTCCGAGATGAGAGCGTTGTGCACACCCTCGACGAAGTACGCCTGCTCCGGATCGTTCATCAGATTGGCGGGCGGCAACACCGCCAACCGCTCGTACCCAGGCCCGCCCAGGACAGTCACCAGCCCCCACGCCGCCGCCGCGACGACTACTACGCCGGCTACCAAACCGACGACCGCGCGCCGCCGCCACCGCTTCTTCCCCACGCGCGCCACCACCGTCTCCGCCGTCAACGCCCCGGCGAACTCGCTCGCGGTCGAGAAACGATCCGCCGGGTCCTTCGCCAACGCCCGCTCCACCGCCCGCTCCAGAAACAGCGGCACCTGCGGATCGCTCGTCCGCAGGCCCGGCACCCTCTCCACCGCGTGCTTCGCCAACAACGCCTGCGGTGTATCGCCCTCGAACGGCGCTCGCCCCGCCACCATCTCGTAGACCACACAGCCCAACGCGTACACGTCGCTCCGCGCGTCCACGTCCGCCTGCCCCATCGCCTGCTCGGGACTCATGTACGCCGGCGTCCCCACCGCCAAACCCGTCCCCGTCAGCCGCTCGCCGCCCGCCACCCGCAACGCCCGCGCAATCCCGAAATCCGCCACTACCGCCCGGCGACCCGTGAGCATCACGTTCTCCGGCTTCACATCGCGATGCACGATCCCCCGCTCGTGCGCGTAGCTCAGCGCCGCCGCAATCTCGTCCGTCAGACGAATCACCTCATCCACCCCGAGCTTACCCTCACGATCCAACCGCTCACGCAGCGACTCGCCCTCCACATACGGCATCACGTAGTAGAGGACCCCATCGGCCTCACCCGAATCGTACAAAGGCAAGATGTGAGGATGACTGAGGTTCGCCGCGATCTCGATCTCGCGCACAAAGCGGTCGGCGCCCAGCGTGGCGGCGAGCTCGGGACGAAGGACCTTCAACGCGACCTTGCGGCGGTGCTTCACGTCCTCCGCCAGGTAGACGGTGGCCATCCCACCGCTCCCGATCTCACGCTCGATCGTGTAGCGGTCGGCGAGCGCCGCCTTCAGGTCGTCTAGCTGCTCTTCCATAGAGTGAGCTCGGCGCGGCCGCGTGACTCCCTTACTGCGGCAGGTTCATCCGCCGCAGTAGATCCTGGAACCGCGGCTCGTCGCGCACTAGAGTTGCGAATAGAGGTTCGCATATAGCCGGCATGTTCGGATTGCCAGTCTGGTACATGATCTCGAGCCAGTCCAGGGTCCGTTCTTTTTCGCCTGCAAAGGCATATGCCATGGCTACCATCATGGATAGCAGTTCTGCCGCCTCCGGGCGTTTGGCCAGTGTCTCACCGTACGTGAGCATTGCGATCCGATAACCGCCCTCCGCATACCCCCGGTCGAGGGCCTGCTCGAGTTCCTGGTCGCCGGGGAAAAACTTCCGGACCAATGCAAGTGCCTCGTCGTAGTTGCCGTCTTGGTGGTAGGCGCTGGCGAGGTTATAGAAGTGCACGGGGTTGTCAGGCTCTATCCGCAGCGCTGCCTCATACTCCTCGATACTCTCGGCATAGCGTCGCTCGTACAACAGCCTGTATCCGTTGAATGACCTGATCAATGGGTTGTGGGGATCCAACTCCAGCGCTCGCTCGATTTGGGCCCGCGCTTCATCCGTTCGCCCCATTTGGGCCAGGAAGCCCGTGTACGACAGTCTCGCGTCCGCGTAGTTGGGGTTGATCTCGATGGCCTTCCGAAATGCCGCCTCCCCACGCTCCCAGTCCCATTCTTGCCAGGTCCCGACCAGGGCAGCGGCGTACTGGACCTCTGCCAGCGTGCTGTCGAGTGCCAGGGCCTGGCGTGCGGCCGCGCTCCCGTGCGCCGCCGCCTCCCTCGGCGGTACGAGACCGAACTGTCCCCGGCCAAACCAAACCCAGGCAATGCCCGCTTGCGCAGGGGCGTACGTGGGATCCAGCGTGAGCGCCCGCTGGAAGTACTCGAACGCCAGGTCCAAGTCGGTCGGCGTTAGCCGAAAGCAATGAAACTGGCCCCTGAGAAAGGCCTCGTAGGCCTCCGGATTGACAGGAGGAGCGCTCGCCAAGCGTGCTACTGCCTGCGGCGTTAATGCCACCTGGATCTCGGCGGCGATTGCACCGGTCAACTCGCGGTACAAAGCAACGACATTCTCGAGTTCGCCGCCTCGGGAAATCGGGGCCGCCAGATACTCCTCCGTATTGCCGTCCACCAGCCGAACCTCGACCTCCACGCTGTCCGCGGCCCGAAACACCGAGGGTTCCACCAAAGCGTCTACTCCCAGCTCACCCGCGATCTGGCGAACTGGTTTCTGCGTGTTCTCGTATTGCAGCACCGACGTCCGCGCGATCACCGCGACACCCAGCCGCTGCAACTCCGAGATCAAGGCGTTGTGCACACCTTGGACGAAGTACTCCTGCTCGGGATCGTTCATCAGGTTGATGGGCGGCAATACCGCCAGTCGCCGCCTGCCGACCTGTGGCACGATCGTCTGCGACGTGAGTGTCGCCGCGAAGTCGTTCGGCGTGTTGAAGCGCTGCGCCGGTTCCTTTGCGAGCGCACGGCTCACAGCCCGGTCGACGAAGAGCGGGATGTCGGGATCGATCGTACGCAGCCCCCGCGGCGTGTCCGCGGCATGCTTGGCCAGCAGCGCCCGGGGAGTCACAGCCTCGAACGGAACTCGGCCACTCAGCATCTCGTAAACCACACAGCCCAATGCATAGACGTCACTGCGGCCGTCAATCTTCGCTTCACCGAACGCCTGCTCCGGACTCATGTACGCCGGCGTCCCAACCGCAATCCCGGTCCCCGTCAGCCGCTCCGCACCCGCTGCCTCCACCGCGCGCGCGATCCCGAAATCGGCGACGATCGCCTGGTCCCCCGTAAGCAGGATGTTCTCCGGCTTGATATCCCGATGCACCAGCCCGCGCTCGTGGGCGTGGCTCAGAGCGGAGGCGATTTGATCGGTCAGACGAATTCCTTCCTGTACGTCGAGCCTCCCCTCGCGCTCCAGCCGTTGTCTCAGCGACTCTCCCTCAATGAAGGGCATGACGTAGTAGAGAACGCCATCAGCCTCCCCAGAGTCGAACAATGGCAGGACATGGGGGTGCGTGAGGTTCGCCGCGATCTCGATCTCGCGCACGAAGCGCTCGACGCCGAGACTGGCAGAAAGCTCGGGACGCAGAACCTTGATCGCCACCCGGCGGCGATGCTTGATGTCCTGAGCGAGATACACGGTCGCCATCCCACCGCTGCCGATCTCTCGCTCGATCGTGTAGCGGTCGGCGAGCGCCGTCTTCAGGTGGTCCAGATGGTCGGTCATGAAGTGAGCTCGGCCGGGGCGCGGCTACATCAGAACGCGAGATGGAAGCGCGTCCACAGCTCGTCCCCCAGCTGCCAGTAACGATCCACCGTCCGCTCCGCCAGATCGTGGCAGTACTCGGTGAGGAACGCCTCGGCTCGCCGGGGGTCCTGGCGATAGAGCTCGAGCGCCTCCTCCTCCAGCGACGCCTGGCGGGCGAACGCCTCACGCTCGATCGGTTCCCAGACCTCTTGCAGCACGCCCTTCATATCCTGGTAGCGGAAGTGCGCCAGCTTGCTGGCCCGACGGAACGCCCACCAGGCGCAGTCGCGGCGGAACGCGCGACGGCCATCCACCAGGTATGACTCCGGCATCTGGGAGATGCCGATGTAGAACGGGAGATGCGGTGTGGTGGCCGGGTTGTCGTAGCCCAGCCAGACGACGCCGCCGATGGGATCGGGCAGCCAGCTCCGTGACTGAGTGATCTGAACGTAGGTAGCATAAGGTGAGGCGATGGTCCGCTCCCGCTCCACACCCAGCAACTGCCTCATGTCGGCGCTCATGAAGGGGTTCGCCAGCGGGCTCTTCACCGTCTCGCCCTCGCGGTTCACCACCGTCAGTCCACGAGTCATGTCGTAAGGCGTGTCCTCGTAGCTATCCCGGAAGATCGCCAGCACCGCTTGGACCGACACCTTGTCATCCGGTTTCACCGAGAGCGGGTAGTTCTCGGAATTCGGATCCAGGCCCAGCGAGGGGGCCACCATACTCAAGGCGCGCCACTCGCGCCGCCGCGAATAGAGGCTGTTGCGGTTCGCATAGGCGTAAGCGAACCGGAAGGGCTCACCGCTCTCGGCGTCCCACCAGCCCATCTCCTGCGCAAGTGTGAAGACGTTATCCGAGGCCAGGTAGTGGTCGGGGTCGCTCAGGTCGAGCTCGAGAATGCGGTGCGAGTTCGCGCTCACCGCCACCTCGTCGTCGGGGATGCGCACCGCCGCCCACACCGCGCCCACCTTGCCCCGGCCGGGTCCCAAAATCTCGAAGAACCACACCTCCTGCGGGTCCGCGAAGGTGAAACACTCGCCCCAATCGTTGTACCCGTACTCCTTCGTCAGCTCGTCCGCGATACGGATCGCCTCACGCGCTGTCCCGGCCCTCTCCAGAAGCAGTCGATACAGTTCGGGGGCATCGATGATACCCTCCGTGCTTCTGAGCTCCCG